>Ga0247841_10000703_pt1 | contig 84377 bp, 66 predicted proteins | sample LaCruzMarch2015__2_FD_192410 | JGI IMG/M metagenome (GOLD analysis project Ga0247841, IMG submission 192410) | Freshwater microbial communities from meromictic Lake La Cruz, Castile-La Mancha, Spain - LaCruzMarch2015_18m | ecosystem: Environmental > Aquatic > Freshwater > Lake | place: Spain... | reverse complement strand
TAATCGGTCTCCATAAAGTCTTGCTCTGATGTTGATGTTAAAAGAATCGGTTGTTCCAATCACAAATCCATCATTGAGTGTTGTTTTAAGAGAAGTTGTGAGGACGATCTCAGGAGCCTCTGTGTCGCCCACATTAACTGTGATGACTTTCTCGGTTTCGTTCTCATTTCCGTCTGTGCAAGAATAGGTTATTGTATATTCTCCTCTTGCAGTTGGGACAAATGTGTAAACATCGCCTGTCTTTGTGAATGTTAAAACATTCGTATCGCTACTTGTAAGATTGCCCTTAACATCATAAACATATTCGCTTATGCCGTCATTGTCGCTTGAAGGAGCCTTAATTGTGATTGTCTTTTCTGCAATGGTGAGCACATCAGTTAAAACTACGTTTTCAGGCTCTGTGTCACTGAAAGTTGCAGTTGGAATGGTGACAGTTGGATAGACATCATTCACAATCTCATCTTCTGCGTAAAGTTCTTCATAATAATCAATCGCAATTGTTGGAGACAAGGTGTCTTGAACAACGACTGTGAAAGTTCTTGCCAAACTAGACTCGTTTCCTGCACCGTCTTTTGCTGTAAGTTCAATTTGATATGTCCCAACTTTTGTTGGTTTGAAGGTGTTTGTAAGGTTGTTATAAATGCCACCTTCCACATCATCATCTAACGAGCAACTTGCAGAGAAAGTAATCTCTTCTTCGTCGTAGAAATTGTCTGTGGCTGTTAGGTCTGTGAGATAATAGACTTGTCCAAGTTCAATTGTTACAGTTGAGCCTGGGACACCTTGAATGGTTGGACCCTCTTTATCATTTGCATGCGTTAAAACGAAAGAGTATGAAACAACATTTCCGCCAGAGTCACGCAAAGTGTAGGTGACTGTGTAAAAGCTCCCTGCATCTGCATTTGTTGGAGTGAAAGTTATGCCTGTGAATTCATAGGAATAGGTGTAGTCCCCGTCGGGAGTTGCAAGTTTGGTCCTGTTCAAGTTGCCGTACCAACTGCTTGCATAATTTGCTCCTTCTGTGTCCACAACAGAAAATGCAATCTCGGCATCTGGAGTGTCGTCATAGAAAGTCATTCCCGGAATGACCACTTCTGTGTTTTGGTTAAACGTGGTGCTATCAAGAGTGATTCCAGTTAGTGTTCCAAATTTTGGGACAACACTGTCTTCGATATAATTAATTGAAATTTCTAGGTAGCCATAGCCCACATTCTCGTAACTTACACCGTCAAACTCCATATCTTCTTCATCTTCATATGATGTAAAGTCAAACGTGCCAGCCTCAATTTGAGCAATGACTGCGTCAACATCTTCGACATAGCCATTGAACACAAAGGCACACACTTTAAAGGATTTGCTATCGCTTGCTGATGCAAGGCTATAAATTGTGTCGGTGCCAGAAACGATGTCACTTGTGTTGAACACAATATTTTCTTCGTCTTCGTCAAGAGAAAGTGGAACGAATGTGTTTGTTGTTCCCTCAATCAAAGCATAGTATTTCACAAGATATCTATCGTTAATCTCGTCTGTGATTGTTGGAACTGCAATTGAAATTTCTTGGTTTGCTGTAACATTTCCAAGCGTGGAATTTCCAAACTCAACAGTTGAACTAGATGTTTCAAATTCCTCATCAACAAGTTCAAACTGGAATTCTCTTGTTTTGCTGTTTGAATTGTATTGTCCGTCAACCATTGTCAAACTGAGGGTGTAGGTTCCCGTCCCGAAAAGTTCAGGGTCAATGTAGAGAACTGCGACATCTGACTGTTTTTCATCACGCAAATTGTCTCCACTTGTAAGTCCATAACCACCCTCATCTGTCGATGTTGTGTATTTTGAAATCTCAACTGCCCCGTCAACATCATTAATGAAAGAAACAATATAATTAATGGAACTGTTAATTTCTGAAATTGTTGAAGTTGTTGCACCATAGTTGTCGTTAACGGTGACTGTTCCAGAGGTGGCTTCATCGTCAACAATAAAGTTGTCGGAAGTTAAAACTCTCTTTTTGGAGTTAAACCCGCTCTCATCTGTTGCAAAAACAGCAGGAACATAGATTTTTGTTAGAGAATTTCTGTATGTTAGCATATCTGCTTCATATTGAGTTAATGCTGTTTCATATTCGCCATCAACTGTGTAGTCACTTTCAACTGGCTCGGTTGGTTTGTCCTCAGTTGGTGTGGTGATTTCATATTTGCTTGCCACAACATAACTGTAATCGCCAGAATTAATCTCGCTTAGTTCATCTTCTGTGTCATAGGACTTTACATAATATACATCTGGACTTGTTCTGTCGGTGATTGTAATCTCGTAGTTATAGTTGTCGTCGTCTTCCACAGTGTTGCCATAGAAATCGACAACATTATAGGAAATCTCATAGGTGCTTCCACTTGCTCCATTTGGAATGAAATAGAACCCTGCATCATCTCTTCCCATAACGACATTAGTGCTTGTGATGTCATATTCGTTTACATCATCGTCGTCGGTGCTGACAATTCTCTTCACAACATAATAGTAGAATGCGTTGATGCTGTTACTGTTATTGTTTGCATCGGTTGCACTAATTGATGGAAGATAGACTTTTTCTTTATAACTTGCCGAACTTGCTTTGACAGTTGATGACGTTGTGCCTGCGAGTTCGATGTTTTCACTGTCATAACTTGTGCTTCCAGTTACGGTGTATTTCAAATAGGAGTCTGGTGAAGACACGCTAACTGAACCACCTGACACTTTTTTGCAAAGTTTGTAGGTGATGACATTCTTTCCGCCAACTGCGGTGAATGAATATGCGGAAGAATAGTATGGGCTGTATGCGTCTGTTGTAATTGCACTTGTGCTTGCAAGAGTTAAAAGATTTGTATCTCCATCATCTTCATAGTTTGATTTCATATCAGCACTTGAAGAGTTTTTGACTTCGACATAAAGGACATAGTAGTTGCCTGCTAGGTCAGAAATTTCTCCAGTCACTTTCTTTAAAGTGTAGGTTTTGTAGTTTGTGTATGAATTTGTGTTGTCTGCGGTTAAGGAAAGTGGGCTGACAGCATTAAGCGTTGTGTTTAAAATGTCTTGATAGTTCAAAACATAGTAATAATATCCGTCTGTTGAATTGCCAAGTTGCCCGCCAAGGACGACGTCGGTGTCTTCAATCAATTCGCCATTTTCATTATAAAGCAATGGAAGCGAAATCTGGACGGTTGTTTTTGCCCAATCTTCTGCGCTGTCTGTGTTGTCAATCCGAAGAGTTGTTGGCATAACAATGGAGTCGTTTGTCTGCATTTCAATGGTGTATGCAAGAGAAACAACGCTAATGTTGTAGGCGTTTGTGTTTGTCCAAACACCTGCTAAATTCATCGCATAATATTGAACGGTGTATGTTCCGCTCCTTGAAGGTTTCAAATTTAATGTCCCAGTTGCCGAATCAATGCTAACTTGTGAAGCATCATTAATAATTATTCCTGCTGGAGTGCCTGCTATGGCGTCCGCTTCAACCCAAGTGGTTAATGCCGTGCCATATGTGTCGCAAATCTCAACAAAAATATCTGCGGAACTTTGAACTCCAGCGCTGGTTTTTGTGGTGACTCCAACTGTTGATAAATCTGTGGCGTCTGTTTTGACTGAGTATATTGTTATGTCTCCCGAGACAGTGGCTGTGATGTCACTTGCAATAGGGAGCGACAAATCAATATTCTTGTTCCCTTCTGTTGAGATGTTTTTAATTGTTATCACGTCCCCACTTGAAATGGTGGTTGCGTCATCAGCGTTTGTGTTGCCCGCAACAAAAGTGGAAGCATTCGCACTCGTGTAGGTCGATAAAAGTTGAGTGATGTTAAAAATGCTTGAGCCCAAAAATGTTAGCGAGGTGACAAGCACCAAAAGCCCCGAAATGATAAGTTTTTTGATTGTAGTCATAATTTTTCTCCTATATGCCGATAAATCAACTGTTTTTCGATTGATTTCATCTCTCATTATATGTGACTACGCAACAAAATACAAGAAAAAAATTTAATCACATTTATATAATAAAGCGTTATGATTTTACAACATAGTAAGCCCAATGTCAACCAATTTAAAAAGATTTTGTTTCCAATTTTTCATATTTTATACAAAAATTTGAAACCTTGATTTTTCTTAGGTCAAAACTATTTTTTGTCAATATTTCCAAAATATGTAAAATTTGTTTTTTTAGGCAAAAAAAGCCATTTTTTTCTTTTTTATAAATTTATTTTTTATTTCTATATAATATATATAATTATCTATAATAATAATCAAATATAGATGTGAGTGCATATGTGCAAAACTTCACATATAACTGCAAAAACATATGCACAAAACTTCACACATAAACAGATTTTGTGTTTTAAAAAATAAAAAAGGACGAGAAATTTTCCCCGTCCCTTTTTTCATTAGTGGTCATTTTTTGTTAGCAATTTGGGTTGCCACATCCACAGCCGCCACAGCAGCAAAGAAGTAGAATAACCATTATTAGTGTACAACAATCAATGCAACCATTCATTCCGCCACCGCACCCGCCACCGCAGTTGCAAAGTAGTAAGAGAATGAATATCCAGCAACAATTTCCGCCACCACCAAATCCGCCACCGCCGCCGCCACCACATCCGCCATTTCCAAAAAAGTTCATAAGTATCTCCTTTTATAAAATAAATTTTATCCGTTTGTTTTTTATGTATAAACTCTTTTCTCTTTTGAATTCCAATATTTTTTTCTTTTGTTTCTACATCATACTATTTATATTTTTCAAAAAGTGTGAAAAAAAAAGGAAAATTTTTTTTCCTTCTCTTTTTATAAGATTAAACATACCTTGTGTTAAAACTCTTTAACTAAATAACTTTTCTTCAATCTCTTCTTTTAGTTTTTCAATGCCAGTATTGTTTTTTGCACTGATTAAGATGGCGTCTTTTGGCACTTCAAAGGGCTTCGTCATCTTGTCAACCTTGTTAAAAACCACAATCTGAGGGATTTTGTCGGCGTGAATTTGCTTTAAAACATCGTTCACAACCTGCATTTTTTCCTTATAATTCTTGTCTGCAATGTCCACAACGTGCACGAGTAGGTCGGCATCTGCCGTCTCTTCCAAAGTTGCATTGAAGGCTTGAATGAAAGAGTGTGGCAATTTGTCTATAAACCCAACGGTGTCAACTAGCAAAACTTTTTTGTTTTCACCCAGCCAAAGCGCTCTTGAAGTGGTGTCAAGGGTGGCAAACAAGAGGTCGTCGGCATAGATCCCCGCTTTCGTTATCGTGTTCATAAGCGTTGATTTGCCTGCATTTGTGTATCCCACAATCGCAACTTGTTTGAGTTGATTTTTCTTCCTTTCGCTCTTTTGAATTTGGCGTTGATTTCTCAGTTTGCCAATCTCTTCTTCCAATTTGTAAATCGTTTCTTTGATTGCCCGCTTGTCTGTTTCCAGTTTTGTCTCGCCGGGGCCACGCATTCCCACACCGCCACTTCCAAACCTGTCGGAGCCTCGGGAGGCACTGGAAATCCGTGGCAAAGTGTATCTAAGTTGTGCCAATTTCACCTGCAAACGCCCCTCGTTTGAAGTGGCTCTGCCTGCAAAAATATCAAGGATAAGCATCGATCTGTCGATGACTTTAACCCCAACAATTTCGCTGATGTTATTGTTTTGCGAGCCTGTCAATTCATAGTCGACCACCACGACATCTGCAAAGAGTTGCTTAGCCAAATTCTTGATTTCCTCAACTTTTCCCGTGCCTAAAAGAGTGGCGGGAGTTTCTTCCTTAATATTTTGAAATATCTGCCCAACAACTTCCAGCCCTGCCGTGTGACAAAGGCTTGAAAGTTCCTCAAATTCGTCGTCAAAAGAGTGGTGAATTTTGTTTATCGCGACACCCACCAAAAGTGCTTTTTCCGCTTTTTTATTTGTTTCATAAAGATTTTTTTTCATAATTTATATTATAGCACACAAATTGATTTTTAAAAACTATTTTTGCACGACATCTCCCGTCATCACATCGATTAACGAGCCGAAAACTTGCCCGTCTTTGCAAACTGCAAGCACATAATAATATATATTATTCTCGTCGTTTCTGTCCGCCACAAGTTTTATGTAAATTTCACCCTGAAAAGAGTCTTCCAACACATATGCTTGAAGTGAAGCCTTGTTTTCACTCACAAATTTCGTGAGTGCTTGCCCGCAAGTGACTTTCCAATCTTTTGAAAGGCACGCCAAAGTTAGCGTAACATCAAAGTCAACCAAATATAATTCAAGGTTGTCTCCGCTTGACACCCGTTTTTCAGTGTCAAAGACGAAAGTTTGGTCAAAGGGATTTCTCTGCATTTCCCCCACGAGAACTTCATCATTCACACTGAGTTCGAATTTAAGTTCACCTTCCACAGTAGCGTCAGTTTTCACCACGATGATGCCGTAATCGACCATCGGCGTCTTAATGCCATTATAGACATATTCGTTTTCCCTTTGCCCGTCAGTAAAACTCGCAGTGAAAGTGTCTGTTTTGACAAAAAAGTAGTTTTCCCTATACTCGCTGACGCAACTGCTGATTTGTTCTTCAAGCGAATGACTGCAAGAAATTAGAAAAAAACTCAAAGAAAACATAAAAAAAACAAGGCATAAAATTTTAATTTTCTTTTTCATACTAATTTATATGAAATTTTTTTAAATTTTAAAACCTTGTTGGATTTTTGTTTTACAATTTTTTACTTTCAAATTTGAGAAATTAATTTCTTAAAAGTTTTTAAAAAATTCACTCAATTTCAATCTCTTTCATTCGTCTTTCATATTTGCCTTTCAAGTTTTTTGTTTCAAGAAATGCTTTAATCATTTTTTTAGCAAGGATAAGACTCGTCGTTCTTCCTGACAAAGCAAGTGCGTTAACGTTGTTGTGCTCCCTTGCAAGCACCACTTCTTCCACGGTGTGCCCAACTAGGCTCCTGATGCCTTTTTGCTTATTCAGCCCAACACTCATTCCCACACCCGAACCGCAAACGGAGATAATTTTGCAGTCTTCACCTTGGCAAAATGTCTTGGCAAAAAGTCTCACATAATATGAAAAATCGTCGGAATTGTCAACTTTAAACGCCCCAATGTCAACGATGTCTTCGCCCTCTTTTTGCAAAAATTTTTTAACTTTTTCTTTAAGTTCAAAACCTGCGTGGTCCGCTCCAATAATAACCATTTTTTCTCCTTTTGGCACAAAATTGAGTTAAAATTGAACTGAATTGTGCACTAAACTTTTTAATTTTTTTAAAATTACATTTTTTTTAAAAAACCAATTTTAAGTTATTTTTTAAAAATATTCAACTTGAATTCTTCTTTTTCTTTTAAAATATAGTAACCCGAAAAACCATTTTCTTCAAGAAAACTTAAGAGTTTACCAATATTTTTTGGCATTTCAAAAAGAGAAAGTGGGCATTTTAAACTCTTGGCAAACTTCATCGCTTTTTGGAAATCTGGCTTTTCATATATGATTGCAACCTTTTTTTCATCATTTTTAATCTTGAAATTTTGCTCACTTAAAATATCAAAAAGTCTCTCAAAACCAATGGAGAACCCGACTGCACAGACATTTTCACCCGTAAATTTCCCAATCAAATTGTCATATCGCCCACCTCCGCCGATGGAGCAAGAATAGTCGTCGCTTTGAATTTCAAACACCGCACCTGTGTAGTATCCCTGACCACGCACAAGCGACAAGTCAAATTTTATTTTATATTTTCCACCTGAAAGTTCATTGATTGACGAGATAATCTTTTCAAGTTCGTCAATTTCTGGCATAGAACCGCAGATTTTTCGAAGTTCAAAGGTTGTTTTTGGAAGATTATTCACAACATCACAAAATTTAGAAACAACTTCCTTTGAAAAACCTTTTTCCAAAAGTTCTTGCCTAATTCCATCAGTGCCAATTTTGTCAAGTTTATCAAAAGTGATACAAACATTGTCAAGTTCGTCCGTTTTAAAACCAATTTTGGACAGCACCGCTTTCAAAATTCTCCTATCGTTAATGCGAATTGTGAGATTTTTGAGATTAAAGTTTAAAAGTGCATTTGCTGTGGTGTCAATCAACTCAATTTCCGCATCAACACTCTTTGTTCCAATAATGTCAATGTCGCACTGCACAAACTCTCTATTTCGCCCTTTTTGAGGTCTTTCCGCCCTGAAAACTTCGCCCATTTGAATGACTTTAAAAGGAAGTGGCAAATCATTTTTGTGACCAGCATAAAAACGTGACAAAGGCAAGGTTAGGTCATATCTCAAGCCTAAATCTGAGAGATGAGAAAAATCTTTTTCATCAATAGCACTTGCAAGTTTATCTCCTCTTTTAAGAACTTTAAAAATTAGATTAAGGTTGTCACCACCGTCACTTTTTTCGAGATTATCAATGTCTTCAATTAAAGGAGTGATTATTCTGTTAAACCCTTGATTTTCATACGTTTTGCAGATTTCGCTTTGAATAGAACTCCTCAATTTTGTTTCTTTAATAGAGTAGTCGTTCGTGCCTTTAACAGGTGTGATTTTCATAATTTTCCCTCTTATTTTTTACTAAATTTATTTTATCATAAAAGGCGACAATCTCACAACTGTTTTTTGGAAATGTTAAAATTCTACTGTCAGGAGAGTGAATTCTACTGTTTGTAGAACTCTATTTTAAAAAATCTACTATTAGAATTTCAACTCGGGAGTGCAAAGAGCCTTTTTCTTTTGATTTTTCTTTTAAAAAATGTTAATAATATTGCATGCAGAAATGCAAAAGGAGAAAAATATTATGACAAAAATTGTTAAAGAAAAATTATCAATTAAAAGCAAGGAGATTATTCCAATTTTCTTCGCATCAGACGACAACTACATTCCTTGTCTTTCAGTGGCAATTCGTTCAATGATAAACAATGCTTCAAAAGATTATAATTATGAGATTTATATTCTTAATAATGGTGTTAGCAAGGATAAGGCTGATATAATTTTAAGAATGCAAAATGAAAACTTTGAAATTAAATTCATTGATGTCAGCGAAAAAATTAAGCCAATTATTGCCGACCTTGGACTTAGAGATTACTACACTGTCGCCATCTATTTTCGAATTTTCATTGCTTCAATGTTTAAAAATTACAAAAAAGCACTTTATCTCGATTGCGACATTGTCGTTTTAGGCGACATTTCAGAGTTATATCATACAGATCTTGGCGATAATATTATGGGGGCAATTCCCGATCAAATTATCGCAAGCAGAAAAGTTTATCGTGATTATTCTGAAAAAGCACTTGGACTTGATTATAGAAAATATTTTACTTCAGGCATTTTAGTTATAAATTTAGATGCTTTTAGAATGCATGAGATTGAGAAAAAGTTTGTTCACATTTTAAAAGAATACAATTTCAGCACCATTGCTCCCGACCAAGACTATCTTAATTTCCTTTGCAAAGGAAAAACAAAACTATTAGATATAAGTTGGAACAAACATTGTTTGAGAGACGGCTATAATAAAAGACCAAACATTGTCCACTATGCCTTTTTCAAAAAACCTTGGACAGACTATTTCATCAAATTTGAGAGATTTTTTTGGCAATATGCAAAAAAAGTTGAATTTTATGACTATCTTGTGAATTTTAGAAAAGAATTTAAACTTTCAAAACGCATTTCAAACGAAGTTGCCATTCAAAAACTTGAAAGAAAAGCAAGAGAAATTTACAAATCTGATTATAACTTTCATAAAATACTTGAAAAACCTTTTATTCAAAAAGAGAATGTGTTACAATGTGCTGAAGAAGATGAAAATCTTTTTGATATAGATGGGGTGTGTGTCAATGAACAATCAAAACTTGTCACCAGATAGAATTAAGATTTTAAAGAAAATTGAAGAATATGAAAGGAATGGGCTTTGGGATAAGGACATCGAAGACGACCCAAATGCACCTGTCTTGATGCCCGACAAAATCGACTATTTAAACAAAAAATTGTTTAATAAAATCAGTAACCTTTTTGCAAACTTTGTGGCAATCAAATTTTATGATAAGGAAATCAAAAAAGGAAATCTCATCATAAAAGATGTTTTAGGAATGGAAAATTATGAACAAGTGAAAGGTGGGGCGATCCTCACTTGCAATCATTTCAGCATCTATGACAACTATGTCGTTTTTAAAGCACTGCAAAAAAAATTGGGCAGAAGGAACCTTTACAAAGTCATTCGGGAAGGAAATTACACCAACTTCCCCGGTTTTTTTGGCTATTTGTTCAGACACTGCAACACACTTCCTTTAAGTAGCAATTTTGAAACTATGAAAAAATTTATGAAGGCAGTCACTGTCCTTTTAGAGCGTGGCGACAAGATTTTAATCTATCCTGAACAAGCAATGTGGTGGAACTACAAAAAACCTCGCCCTTTCAAGCCCGGCGCTTTCAACTTTTCTGCAATGAATTTTGTGCCCGTCATTCCCTGTTTCATCACGATGACCGACAGCGATAAAATTTCTCCCGACGGCTCATTTTTTCAAGAATACACCTTTCATATTATGCCCGCAATTTATCCGGACAAAAACAAAACCGTGAAAGAAAATGCAAAATTTATTTGCGAAAAAAATTATCAACTGTGTAAAGAAAAATTTGAGGAAGTATATAAAACCCCTCTTACATATCTAACTGAAAAAACCGACAAATAAAAAAGATGCCTATTTGAAGCTTTTTTTACTGTTTTTTTGATAAAAATTAACAATTATTTTCTTTATTTTCTTTAAAAAGTTCCCTATTGCATTTGGTCACGAAAAGTGTTAAAATTAATTTAGTAATAAAAATAAAAAAATTAAATTTGAGAGAATATGAAAGTTGATTTTAAAGATAATAAAAATATTTTCCTTGAAGTATCCTTCGACAATTTGAACAATTACTTCACAGTGAATGCTTTGTCTTGCGACAATGTCGTGCTCGGTTTTATCACTTTTAGCATTAAGCAAGGATGTTTTTGTAAAAAAATTTGGATTAATAAAATTGAAACGGTAGAAGAACACCGAGAAAAAGGCGTTGGTTCCAAGTTGATTAATTATTTGGAAAATTTTGCCAAAGAAAACAGAATTGGCTATATTGAAGGAAAATTTTTTCCAAGTAATGCGTCTGCGAAAAATTTTTATGAGCACAGAGGCTACTCAATTGAACAAGACGGCTACGAAAAATTTGTTTGTAAAAGCATAAGTCAAAATGAAAAAAAGAAAGAAAATAAAAATGAAGATGTTAACGAAGATCTTGCATTAGAACAGGATTTTCAAGAACAATCTCTTTAAATACTTTCACACTTTGTTTTTAAATATTTCTCACATGCCTTATCTAATCGTTCGAAATTTTCGGACGATATTTTTTTTGTGCCATATTTTTCGAGTAATAAAGGCAAATTGTCGGGGCAAATTTTCAATTTTTCAGGTAAATTTTCATCTAATCTTGAGAGTGCTTGAATGCAGTCGGAGGCTCTCGTAATTTTTTTGTTTGTGATATACCCTAAAATGCCGTCAAACTGCTTATATTCCCTGTTTTCATCATTTATATTCTCGATGTCCGTGATGATTTTATTCAAAGAAATGTCATTTTTTACACATTCAAACATATTTTTTGAAATCTCATAAAAATCGCTCACTCCCATTAATGTTTGAAATTCATCGCTGTTGTGAGAAATTGCAACTGTCGAAATGAAAAACTTGCTATTGATTTCAAAAAATCCCGACTCAATTGCAACATATAAGTCTGCTTTTTTCAACGTTAACAATAGTTGATAAAGCCTGTTTTTACAGCCAGAAAAAGTCTCAAAATTCAGAGGTTTACTACTCACGCCCGACTCGCAATTAATGCCACAAACTTGGACATCGTCGCCAAAAATTCCCCCAAAATATTCTTCCACTGCTTTTAGTTTTGCCTTATTGGTGCTCGCTAACAAAATTTTTTTCATAAAAATATTGTATCACTTAAAAAATATTATTACAATAAAATTTTTTTTCCTTAAAAATTGAGTTTTTCCAACATAATATATTAAAAAAATCTCAACAGTTGAACTGGCGACTTCTTTGACAACAAAAAAACAGGCTTTCACCTGTCTTTCTTTGGCTCCCCGGGCCCGGCTCGAACGGGCAACCTGTCGGTTAACAGCCGAATGCTCCACCATTGAGCTACCGAGGATTATTGCATTTTTTGATGCATTCCTATGATAGCAAAGTAGAAAATAAAAGTCAATAAAATTATTAGGATTTTTTCTTTTTTTCAAGTGAATCGAACAATTTTAACTTCTCTTCAATGAATTCAAATGCAATTTTAAAGGGTTCTTCTGTGTCAAAATTCACTTTCACAATTTTTAGCAGTTCTGTTGGAATGTCGGTGCACCCAGAACTTAAAAATCTTTTATAATCTTCGACAGAAATCTTGCCTGATATTAAGTTTTTAACGATGTTTATCGCCGAAATGAAGCCCGTTGCATATTTATAAACATAAAACTCATTATAAAAATGTGGAATTCTGCTCCATTCATATTTCACTTCTTTAATTATCTTCACCTTTTTCCCAAAATATTTTTTAACGAGTTCAAAATAAATTGAATTTAAAATCTCGGTTGAAAGTCCGTCGTTATTTTCAACTTTAAAGTGAATCTTTTCCTCAAAATTTGCAAACATTGTTTGCCTGAAAATTGTGGAGTAGCACTCCGACAAAAATTGGTTGATGAAATATATTTTTTCATCGCCATTTTTTGCATTTTCAAGCATATAATTGTTGAGCAAAATCTCGTTCACAGTGCTGGCAATCTCTGCCAAAAAAATGGTGTAACCTGAGTTGATGGCACTTTGATGTTTATCTGACAAAACGCTGTGCATCGCATGCCCCAACTCGTGTGCAAGCGTTGAAACATCGTTAAAAGTCCCAACAAAATTGAGAAGAACTCTTGGGGTTTTCTTCGCCGCCATCGTTTCATATGCACCGCTCAATTTATTCTCAGTTGGGAAAACGTCAATCATTTTATGTTCCGCCATAAATCTGATGTAATCCACATAATCATCGCCTAAAATTGCAAGTGCTGATAGCACTGTGTCAACTGATTTTTCATATGAATATTTTTCTTTAAGCTTTAAAGGACAAAAAAACAAATCACTCAACTTAAACTGTTTTAAGCCAAAAAGTTTTTGTTTTATCTTAAAATATTTTTGGTTTAAATGTAAATTATTTTCAACATTTTTAATTAAATTTTCATAGACATTTCGCCCAACTTCCTCGTAAAAAAGAGCCATTTCAAGCGAGGAATTAAACTTTTTTGCCTTGGAATAAAAAACATCTTTTCTCACACTTCCCAGATAGTTTGAAGTGATAAAATTGTTGAACCTGCCATGCGCTTCTTGCAGTTCTTTATAGGTGTTTTCACGCAAAACTTCATCATTGCTTTGCAAATAGACCATTGCCAGACTATTTGACATTTTGAGTTCTTTTCCTTTACCATTTTTAACGTTTTTAAACTTTAAATCTCCGTCTTGAAAATTCGAAAAATTGGTTGAAAAATTGTTTGAAAACGCACCTGTCGCTGACAACAACTTTTCACTTTCCTCGGAAAGAACGTGATTTTTTTCAGATTTGACATCTCTTAAAATTTTCGTGAAATCACAAAATGCTCTATCGTTTAATAATTCGTCTAAAAACTCATCGCTCAAAGCACACAATTGTGGCTCAACAAACGATGAAATCTCACTCTTTTCCGTAATTATTTGCTCGATTTTGCTTAAATAACCCTGATATTTTGGATTTGAAACGTCAAGATTTGACATACAACTGACATAAATATAGAGTGATTCTGCTCTTATTGTGAGGTCCTCAAACACTTTTAAACAAGACAAAATCTGTTTTTTGTCTGTGAGTTTTCCATAGAACTTTTTTATCTCAAAAATGTCTTTTGAAAATTTCTCAAAACTCCTGTTCCGCTCATCATCACTCTTAAAATAGTCGTCAAAATTCCACTTGTATTTGTCCAAAATTTCAATTCTTTTTTTCATTTTTTCTCCTTAAAAATATTATAGGTGTAAAATTCACTTATATTCAACTTAAAAAAAGTTGACCACAACTCCAATGAGGACTCCAAGTGCATAAAGAGAAATTGCAATTAAAATGTTTTCTTTCAATTTTTTATTTAGCCTGAAAAGAATTACAAGGGCAATGCCGGCGTTAACTGAAAGCCCTGCGATGCACGAGCCTAGCGTAATGTTTCCTGAAATGAACAGTTCGGTGATTAAAACCGAAGCCGAACAGTTTGGAATCATTCCCACAAGCCCCACTAAAAATGGCTGGAAAAACCCAAATGAAAGCATAAAACTTGTGACATTTTCCTCTCCAACATAGTATATTAGAAGTCCAAAAATTATGTTTATAACCAAAATGAAAGAAAAAATTTTGAGAGAATGAATTATGGGGTGAATGAAAATTTCTTTAAACGACTTCTTGTCTTTGCATAAATTATGGTGACAACACCCACTCGCATTTTCTCCTTGTTCAATTTTGGCACACTTTTCGTCTAAAAAAGGGGTATTTTTCTTTGTAAAAATTGCATCAATTAAAAGTCCCACAAAAACGGCATAGAAAAATTTGATGGCTAAAATGAGAATCATATCAAGATATTTTTCGGGATATGAAAGTAAAAGTGGGAGGGCTTCATCGGAGGTCGCAAGGTAAATCGCCATAAGCGACCCTATGGTGATGACTTTTTTGCTGTAAAGGTCTGTCGCAACCACAGAAAAACCACATTGCGGAATAAGCCCAAAACCCGCACTAAAAACGGGAGCAAACCTTCCTCTTAAAATTTTGCTGGATTTATATTTGCTGAGGATTTTCTCTTCTAACAACTCAATTAAAATGTAGCACACGACGATCACGGGGAGCATCTTGATTGAATCTAAAAATGCTTCCAACAGAACTTCTAAAATTTCATTAAACATAGCAAAATTCTATAACATTTTCACGTTATAGTAAAGAATATTTTGATCCTTTACAAATTGATCGTTAAAATGATATAATAATGTGGGATATAAAAATGAATTACACAATTTTTAAATTAAGTTTCATTCTATATTTGCAAAAAAAGTACTACCCAGTGTTCAAACTTGGCAAAGAAAACGTCTATGTTTTGCCACCTGTTTTGAAACGAAGTGGGCTGTTTTTTTCGCTTGCTTTTCCCGTGGCAAAAAGGTTCGATAAAAACACAATTTCAAGACCAGTTGGCGTCATTTTGGTGAACAAAAATGTAAAAGAAAAATGCTTTGATATGATTAAATATGAATTCACAAACTTTTCACAAGATTTTGAAAAAAAATATACATACAAGACTTTTGAACAAGAATATTTAAAAGTGACGCTTAACTTACTTATGTCTTGCTACAAAAAATTCTCGCTCTTTAAAACAAAAGAATATAATGAAAATTATCTTTCAAGATTAAAAAATTCTTTTGACGACGATTATTCAAGTTTTTATGAGGATTTAGAGTCAAATAGAATTGTAAAAATTTCAAGCGAAGTGATTAATGAAAGAGAGAAAAAACTCAGAATTAATAGTCAAAAAAGTCAAAAAACAATAAAAACTGATGAAAAAATGCAAAATTTTGTCAATTTTGAACTAAAAAACTTCATTAGAAGAGAAGTTTGGAGCACTTTTAGAGATAAAAATGCTTTTTTAAAACTTGCCTTTCTAGATTTACTTGGTGAAACTTTAAAAAAGAATTTCAACTTAACAAATAGTGATGAATTGTTAAAACAAAAAAAATTTGCGGTGGCAAAGGACTATGCAAAGGCCGTGAATATATTAAAAAATGAAGATGAAAATGTCGATTTTTTAAGCAAACTTCTCATCATTTTTTTGAATTCATTGCTGATTGAAGAAAAAGAAAAAAAAGTTAAAAAACTATTTGAAAATCAAATTAAAGATGCCTGTGCACTTTTAAATTCGGAATTGATAAAAGTTGAAGATAAAAAAATAAAAGAAATCCTTTCTCATTTCCAAAGTCAACTCACAAATGACTATTCAACTGTGGATAAGAAAAAATTTTCAAACATTTTTTACGCATATCTCTTCCTGTTTTTAGACTAATTTTTCTTCTTATTATCATTATAAAAGTCAAACGCTTTCATAATTTCTTCAAGGTCAATTTTTGGGTTAATCGCCTCTTTTAGGTCGAAACCACTTTCATTCGGTGACAAATCGCATTTTGGAGTTTGCTCTGTTTTTGCATGTTCATCTTCGTTTTCTTCAACTTTTTCATTTGTTTTTTTAGAAAACATAATGCTTTCAAAATTCTTTCCGTTATCCAACTTCCCTTTTGATAAAAATTTATCAAACTCCGCCAAATCAGGTTTTAACTTGCCTTCTTGTTTTTTATTTTTGCCAACATTTTCGGTTGACTCATCACTTTTTGGTGCTTGTTGACTTTCCAATTCCACGGGGATTTTCTCGGCTGAGCCGATTTTTTCAACATTTTCAAACTGCTCTTTTTTTTCCACAATTTTAATTTTTGGTCGGCTTTCTTCCGTCGAAGTTGGAAGTCTGTTGAAGTCTATCATCTTTGACAGCAACCTCTTAATTGGGTCCCCACTTGTGCTTTCCCTGATGTTTTCACGCTGAGCCTGAATGTTAATTTGCAAAGAATTTCGGCAATCTTGAATGAGGAGCAAAAATTCTTCCCTCTTACTTCTGTCGCTATCTATACCTTCATCTTTGAGCAATTCTTCCATTTTTGAATAAAGCAAACTTAATTTTTTTGTTTCAAGTTCATAAATATTTTTCGAACTATTTTCAATCACTTTCGCTCTCTCAACAGCAGAAACAAGCGACGACATAAGTTCGTTGTCGCTGGAATTTGTGATTTTATCAAGCTGATCTTTCAGATAAAAAATCCTGTCTTTTTGCTCCGCAAGTCGAGATTCATAGTCATATTTTAACTTGTCAATATAACTATCAACCTCAATTTGACTATATCCTCGTTTTATAACTTTAAAACTTTCCACTTCTTAATTATAATACATTTTAGACATATAATCAAAATATTTTTTATTTCTTTTTTAGCACCACAAGGCTTTCTATGTCAAAAGTTTGTGGAAAAATGTCAAATATTTCAAAATTCACAATTTCAAAAGCATCTTTTAACAAAAATAAATTTTGCTTTAAAGTATATGGGTTGCAAGAGATATACACAATCTTTTTCACCCCTGAATTCAAAATTGCGTTTAAAATATTTTTGTCAAGCCCACTCCTTGGAGGGTCAACCACAAAAGTTGCATCTGGGAATTTTTTGACAAGTTCGGGAAGAATCTTCCCACAGTCGCCATTCAAATTTTCAAGGTTTGATAGGGCGTTTTCTCTCTTTGTTTTTTGTGCGTCTTGCGTCGCCGTTTTGTTTTTCTCGACTGCAAAAACTTTTTCTGCACGTTTACTCATCACGGCACTCAAAAGTCCCGCCCCACTGTATCCTTCCACCACAACTCCACCATCAATCTCTTTCAAAACTCTTTCATACAACTTGTTCCTAACCTCGTCATTAATCTGCAAAAAAGAATGTGGCTTCACAAAAAAATTTATGCCAAAAGCATTTGAACAAATCTCTTTTTGACCACTCACAAAACGCCACTCATCACTTAATATTTCACTGCTTGATGTGTTGAAATTTAAGAACAAACCAAACATATTTGAAAAGGCATTTTCCAACTCTTTGGCACAGAAATCGAGATTTTTTGGGCTATTTTTACACACTAACACCACAGACACATATTTATCAACAGCTCGGACAACAAGATGGTTAATGGTTGAATTTTGATTTTTTTCCAAGTATTTTCTTATAATTTTCAGGACAACAATTATCTCTTCTTTTGCAACAATACAGTCGTCCACTTCCACAATTTCGTTTGAATTTTTCTTTTGCAAACCAATCTTTTTCCCGCTCACTGCGAACGAAACTTTGTTACGATATCGGAGATTTTTTGGTGAAACGTGAGCTAAAATATTTCCTGAAAATAAATCTGAAAAATATTTTTTTATAACATTTTTCTTAATTTCAAGAGCATTATTTTCATCTGTAAACATAAAATTGCAACCACCACATTTTTCAAAATATGGACATTTTGGCTCAATTCTTTTTGAAGACGGATTAAGGATTTTGTCCAATTTTGTGTCAACAAAATTTCCTTTTTCTTTTTCCACCAAAACTTCAACAGTTTCTCCGTCTATCACATCTCTAACGCAATATTTTTTGCCGTTAAGATGAGAAATTCCCTCACCATTTATGTTAATTTCTTCAACAATAAATTTCATACCTTTATAATAACACATAGCAAAAAAAAAGAAAACGGAATGTTTCCGTTCTTTTTTACTCATTTTTTAACTATTAGTTATTTTTTTTAAACTAAATTACTCCCAAACTGATCATAATCGCCTTATTCACTTGATTCATTTTTTGTTCGCTAATCTCGCCAATTTTTTCTCTCAATCTCGACTTGTCAATTGTTCGAATTTGCTCCAACAAAACCACCGAATCTTTTTCAAGCCCATATTCCAGATGTGAAAGTTCAATGTGCGTTGGCATCTTCGCTTTGTCGAGTTTGCTGGTGATTGCTGCTGCAATAATTGTTGGGCTATATTTATTCCCGATGTCATTTTGCACCACAAGAATAGGGCGAATCCCCCCTTGCTCACTCCCAACAACAGGGCTCAAATCCGCATAATAAAGTTCTCCCCTTTTTATCATAAAACTCCCCAGTCAACCAAATACTCATTATTATTCTCTTTTTTTTCTTCCATTGCATTTTCAAAATTTAAGATACAAAGCAACTTAAAATATTTTTCATTTGAATTTAAAAAATGACCTTCACTCATTATATGAGAGGATTTACAATTAATGTTCAACGCAACAATCTTTGTTTTTCTCATAATAATATTTTCTCCACCAATCAAGTTTTTAATCAATAAAAACAAAATTAGAAAAAAATAACGCCAGATTTCTTTAGCGTTATTTTTTGAAGATTATTAATGTTTTTGCCTTAAAAAATATAAATTTGTTCGTTTTTATTTAAAAAAATCAAATAATATTGCTTTTATTATCAAAAAACAGCAATATTTTCATTATTCAATGATACATATTGCAGTCGCAAAAGATTTCGTGTGGCTGATGCTAATTTCAATTTTTCTTTTATTCAAAAGTTTTTGAAGTTTTACTTTTTCAACATTCACAAATGGCGCACCATTTTCATCATGTAAAATTTCAACATCAATCGGCGATAATGACTTTCCAAAACCCGTTTTAAGACTCTTTGCCACAGCCTCTTTTGCACAAAAACAACCTGCAATGTGAGTTAACTTCTCGCTGTATTTATTAAAATATCGAATTTCGTTTTTGGTGAAAATTTTGCATAATTTATCTTCATTTTCACTCATATCATTAAACCTTTCCACGTCCAAAATGTCTATTCCAACACTTTCCATATCAATTCTCCTTAAAAAAATTATTTAAACATCGCAAAATATCGTCATTTCGAAATCCTCTTGAAAACAAAAAACGATAGGCTTTTTGCTTCATTTTTAAGTCACATTCCTTGTTTTTCAAATACTTTTCAAGCAATTTGTTTGCAGTTGAAAATTCATTTTGAATGTCGCTCACATTTTCAACAATAACTTTATCATCAATGCCCTTTTGTTTTAACTCAAAGGCAATCTTTTTCCCACCGCACAATTTACTCTTGAATTTCACAAAGTTTTTAGCATATAATGAGTCGTCAACATAGCCATATTCTTTCATTTTCTCCACAACATTTTGAGACATTTGTATGTCAAAGCCCTTTTTTAAAAGATTTTCTCTCACTTCTTTTTCAGTTTTCTGCGTTTTTGCTAAAAATCTTCCTGCTTTTGCCATAGCAACAGAAAATTCACTCTCATTTTTCAAATAGTTAAGCACAACATTTGAAATTTCTTGATTTTCCTTAATATGATTTTTCATCACAGTTTCAAGAGAAAGACCGCACGAAAATTCGCCATCAACAAACAAATTAACCCTGTTTTTATCTTTTTTTTGAACCTCTAATTTAGTTATAATCATTAAAAAACCTCTTAACCAATTTTAAAAATATTTTTACTTTTAAGTGGAGTTATCTCTTCCAAACTTTTTCGTTTTTCTTCTGAAACAAAGACCTCAAAATCAACTTCATTTTCAAATTTCACATTTTCTAATTTTATATTATTTTTTTGAAGAAAATCTTTCACAAGACCAAATGTGTTATAGTTGCAATTCCCAAAAAAAAGAGCCTGCTTTTCAACATTTTTAAGATTTCCTTCAAGGCATCTTTTTGCACAATTTTTATACACTTTCCCAAGCCTGCTTGCACCCAACTTAACTCCACCAAAATATCTGACAACAACACAAAGAACATTTATGATTTCGCTTTCCTTTAACGCCGTCAAAATCATGGCACCTGCCGTTCCCGATGGCTCACCGTCATCGTTTGAATGTTGCTGATTTTCAAAAGAACTTGCAAAACAAATATGGCTGGCGGATTGATGCTCTCCCCTAACTTTTTTCAAGATTTCATTTTGCTTTGTTACATTTTCACAGAAAAAAACGAAGGAAAAAAACTTTGATTTCAAGACAACTTCTTTACAAGATTTTTCTTCAATTATGCAATTCATCTTCATTCACTGCTTGTTTTACTTTACACTCGTTTTGCTCTTGTGATTTTTTAATAATTTTGTTTAGTTTCTTGAAAATAAACCAAAAAATATCAAGAATTTGAATTGGAATTGCGATGATAAAAATCAACCAATTATTTTTAAAAGGAATACACATAAAAAGAGCAAGGGCTGTCGTCCAGATTAAAAAAGTCACGGTTATGCTGTTTAAAAGATTTGTGCACCAAATGCTTGAAAACACTGTGACGACAATGCTTGAAACTGCCAGAGAAATGATGAAAATCTTCCATGCCCATTCCTGAGAACTTGGTTGCAACCCAACAAAAATTGAATAACTTAAAACTGCGACAAGCCAAACAAGAGACACGCAAAGAAAAACAATGAGAAATTGTTGTTTTGAAAAAAACTTGCTTCTTTCACTCTTTTTCAACTTTGGCGAATTGCTCACCTCAACTTTGCCATTTTCGACCAAAAAATCATTTACAGTTATGCCAAAAATGTCCGCAATCTGTTTTAAAATTATGACATCGGGAATGGACTCACCCCTCTCCCATTTAGAAATATTTTTGTCAGAATATAACAATTTTTCCGCAAGTTCAAGCTGAGTAAGCTTTGAAGCCTTGCGATATTTCACAAGGTTGTTTGCAATCGTCATCTTTATATCTTCATTAACTATGAGTTCAAATTCATTCATAAAATGATTATAATACATAAAAAAATAAAAATCAAATTATTTACAACACAATTCTACAATTCGTAGAGAAAGGAAAAATGCAATTTTATTCAAAAAAATTTATGAGTCCCATAAGAACAAAAGAGACGAAAGTGATGAATCTTGTATCGAATGGAAATGACTTTTTTATTTTTAAACCCAAGTCAAAACCGACCATAAAAAAAATGTAATGAAGACAAAAACTTATGATTACAAAAAATTCTGGGTGACTTAAAATGGAATAAAAAATGAATGTTGAAAATACATTTTCAAAGACGAAAATTAGTAGCAATAGAAATAGGTCAACAATGCCAAAAAAACTCTCCTGAGCTCCATTTTTAAAAATTATTTTTTTATCATATGCCTTAAAACTCATAAAAAGGGCCCTGTAAGCCACAACACCATTATATAGACCAATCACTAGAAGTAAAATACTGCTCAAATTTTGGACGATTTCTGATGTGAATAGAGTGGTGAAATTCGAATATAACGACAGAAATAAAATGAGAATTCCAGAGTTTAAAGCATTTAAAATAAGGAATTGTATTCTGGTTAATTTTATATTTTTACTTCCAAATCCAACTGAATATCCAAAGGCATCGATGCTGATTGAAATTGAAAAAAGCAAAACTTCTAACATATATCATAATATGAAAAAAAGTGTTTCTTGTGAATTTATTTTTTATTTATTTTATGTTTTAAAATTTTCTTTAAAAAAATTAGTTTAAAATTATTTTAAAAAATTACTTTGTCAATCACTCCTCCGCCCAAACAATTTTCGCTTTCGTCATACAAAACAACATATTGCCCGGGGGTGACTGCCCTTTGCTTAACCATAAATTTAACTTCAACATTTTCTTCATCTAAAATTTTAATCTGCACTTTTTGATCAGGCTGTCTATACCTAAATTTTGCAAAGCACTCAAACTCCATTTCTTTTGGTTTGAAAGGAATCCAGTTGAAATCGACTGCGACGAGCGATGAACTGAAAAGTTTGTCATTCTCACCTTGGCTCACAATCAAAACATTATTTTTTACATCTTTATCAACAACAAACCATCTTCCCCCATTCCCGTCACTTTTTCCACCAATGTCAAGCCCTCTGCGTTGACCCAAAGTGTAATATAAAACGCCTTCGTGTTCACCCACAACGTTGCCGTTCAAATCAACAATTTTTCCCTTTTTTGCAGGCAAATAGCCTTGCAAAAATTTTTTAAAATTCCTTTCTCCAATGAAGCAAACCCCCGTGCTATCTTTCTTTTTGGCATTCACAAAATTATTTTCTTGTGCAATTCTTCGAACAACTGTCTTTTCAATATCGGAAAGAGGAAACATCACAAAAGAGAGTTGTTGTTGTGAAAGTTGATTTAAAAAATAACTTTGGTCTTTACTTTTGTCTTTTGCTTTTTTAAGATAAAAATAGCCATTAACATTTTCCACTTTACAATAGTGCCCTGTTGCAATGAAATCCGCTCCAAGCATTTTTGCATAATCTAAAAAGGGCCCAAATTTAATCTCTCTGTTGCACAAAACATCTGGATTTGGCGTTCTTCCTTTCTCATATTCGCTTAAAAATATGGAAAAAACCCTGTCTAAATATTCTTTTGAAAAGTTCACCGAATAGTATGGAATTCCAATGCTGGTGCAGACTCTGCGGACATCTTCATAGTCGTCCGTGGCACTGCAAACCCCGCAATCGTCTTTTTCTTCCCAATTGTTCATAAAAAGTCCGACGACATTAAACCCTTGCTGTTTTAAAAGTAGGGCGGTCACAGAACTGTCCACACCACCACTCATTCCAACAATCACAGTTTTATTTTCTGACATTTTTTAGCCCTCTAAATTTTCATCGCACTTTGGGCAAATTGAATCATCTTCGTCCACCCAATCAGTGCAACCACACGACTTACAGACAACTCTTATTTTTTTAGTTTTAAAGTAGTTGATAATTTTCTTTTCTTTTTGCCCCGCTTTAACTTCAGTGATTATCTCGCTAGCAACTTTTCTGTCATAGTCGTTCATCACAATGTTTTCATCAATGGCGACAGGCACTTTAAAGGAATTTGAAAGAATCTGCATCAAAGAAAGAAACCAGATTATAAGCCCAAAAGACGCTGGCAAAATCATAAACCAACACAAAAAACCCCAATATTTGTGGGTGAACATACTGGAAGATAGGACATTTGTTGAGAGTAGAATTGCGAAAAGAATGATCAAACAAAAAGAAATGAGTTGATAAAAAAACAATTTTTTCCTGCCAACCCTCTCATATTGCAAGCCAATCCAGCCCAAAAAGAGTGCTAATAAAAATAATTTCCACTTGTTCAAATCTTTTGGAAGTTTTTTATCAAATATAACTCTGTTTGTTTCCCCGCTCTTCAAAGCCTCTTTCCCCGCACGATTGCTCACTTTTTCCATTCTGGAAAAAATCAGCCCGCACCCTTCGCACACAGGTTGATTAGTGGGCATTCTTTTATTACACCTCGGGCAACGCTTAAACAACTTCTTTTTCATATCAAACATTCTATCAAAAATGTTTGAAATAGTCAAATTGCTGGCATAAAAAAAGAGGGCGTTAATTTTGACTTGCCCTCTTTAAAAAATTTTTTATACAAACATTGCTTTTCCACTCAAAATGTCTATAATCTCTTTCATTTCTTTAAAAGATAGTCCATCTAATCTGGCAACAGCACCCAAATATGCCTCTTTAACGTTGTCGGGGATATCATCTTTCGATAAGGCATGCTCCGCCAATTTACGTGCTTTCTCCATAACTTCATCTTTATTCTTATATTCTTCTAACGTCAAAATCGTTTTAAAAATATCATAACTAGGATTGCTCTCTCTCTTTTTCATAATTTTCACCTTTTATCTTTTTATTATCTGATCAAACCATTTTTAAGTCAAATTAAATCGCTAAATTACTGACACGAATTAAAAATGTCCTCTTTTGCTCGCTCTTCCTTATCTAGTTTTCTTTTTTCTCGCCTTGCTTCGTTTCTTCTTTCCCTTGAAATTTTTTTATTTTCTTCTCTATCTTTTTGTTTCTCTTTTGCTGCCCTTTCTTTTTTAAATGTTTCATAATCTGGAGGATCGGAAGTGAAGTTGCCTTCCACGACGCCTTCAGCCATTTGTTCTGCCAACTCTTTTATAGCTTTCATATCGTCTTCCAATTCTTGTTCTGCTTGTAATTTCTCCAACGTTATTCTTGCTTTTTTAAGTGCATTTTCTCTATTCATTTTGAACCGTTCTGTATCGGAAACATTTGGATCTCTAACAAGTTTATTGTCATAAACTTCCTCCAACGTTTCACTCTCAAGTTCTTCTTCATCTTTACTTTCTTCATTTTCATCATTGAGTTCTTGCTCTGGTTCTTGCTCTTGCTCTTCTTGTTCTTTTTGCTCTTCTTGTTCTTGCTCTTCTTGTTCTTGCTCTTCTTGTTCTTTTTGCTCTTCTTGTTCTTGCTCTTTTTGTTCTTTTTGTTCTTTTGCTCGCTTTTTTTCATAAAAATCTTTGACTATATTTTGATATTCTATCTCTGATTTCTTTTTTTTCCCAATGATTGTTTTTCCAAAAAATCTCATATTTTTTCCTTAATTTTTTTAAGTTTACTCACAGACTTTTAAAATTTTAAACAAAGTTTTGATTAAAAGAAACTTGATTGTTCTGGGTCAAAACAACCACTTTGTTGAGAACTCTTTTTCTCTTGCTCTTCTTTTACCTTTTGCAATTCAGTGTCACAATATGTATTGATTTCATTTTTAATTGGATCTGTTGGAGCAATGAAAAAATTTGACGCATAATTTATGTATTCTTTCAAACTTTCAATCGTTTTTAAATTTTTTATATCATTATATTCAATATTTTTGGCAGAAACATTCATAACTGTGGTTTCACTAACTTTTCTTCTCAGTGCTTCTTTTAATGCGTCGAATTTTAAATTATTTTTATTTTCATAGACGCCTTCTTCGTCTTCTTCAAAATTTTCTTTATCAATGACAGACGAAGAAGTGTTGCCATTTGTGAAATTATAATCAGGAACATTTTTGTTCTTTGGATTTTTCCCGTTTGAAGCTGAACCATTTGCGGAACTTCCGGAAGGTTTTTTCTCGTCATCTTTTTTATCAAATACGGACGAGAAAGTGTTGTCTCTGGCAAAATCATCAACTTCCTCAAAATTTGGAGTGTTATGCACATGATTATTGCTCTTTGTATGCTCCGAAAAAGATGGATTTGCCATGTCTCCTGCAAATGAAAAATGCTTTTTTGTGGCAGTCCCTTGCGAATATCCATCTTGAGTTTCATTATTTTGGGAATTTGGTCGTCCTTGATTTTGAGAGTTTGGACGCTCCCTATTTTGAGAATTTTGTCTTTGTGTTTGCTCTTGATTTCTCTGTGTTTGCTCTTGGTTTTGGGCATTTGGTCGTGCTTGATTTTGAGAGTTTGCTTGCTCTTGATTTTGGGAATTTGGACGCTCTGTTTGTTCTTCTTGTGTTTCTTCCTCTTCAGAATCTGCTTGCTCTTGGTCCTGTGAGTTTGGACGTGCTTGGTTTCTCTGTGTTTGCTCTTGATTTTGAGAGTTTGGTCGTCCTTGGTTCTCAGAATTTGGACGCTCTTGGTTTTTCTGTGCTTGCTCTTGGTTTTTTTGTGCTTCTTCTGCTTCTTTCATTTCACTAACTGCTTTTTGTGCCTTATTATATGCCCTTTCTTTTGCATTCTTATAAAAAGCCATATTCTTATAGATAGAATAGTCTCTATTCTTGACATCAACTTGCTTATAGACTTCGTCCATATCTTTCCCGTCATAATATTTTTTAGATTTTATAAATTCTCTTGTGACTGGAGAATTGCTTATCTTTGACATTTTCTCTGCATTAACACTGTTTGAAATTCCATTAATATCATTTAAAAATGGGGACAAACCAATGATAACATCAGTTTTTGGGTCAAAACCACTCATATCACAGCCATATTGGGTTGAAATATCGTTTTTAAATTTTTCAAGTTCGACCTTAGAAAAAGTTGCATTTTTAAAGTCATATTTCATCTCGCCATCTTTATTGACAAGCGAAACTGGAATGCCTTCCACAATGAGAACTTCACCATTCACTCTGATATAGCCATTAATTAATCTCTTTTTTGGTGAACTTTCTGTGGCTTGACCTTCAGGAAGTTTTATATTCTTTTCTATCAAAGTTTTAACCGATGGTTCAAAAACAAGCGGTAAAATTTTCTCCAAAAAGCTGAGGTTGTTTTCTTTTGCCAAAGCATTTGAAGAAACAACTTCTTTTATAATTGCATTTTTAATCTTTGCTGCATTTTTAACACCTTTAAGAGATTCTTTAAAAATGTTTTTAAGTATTGTTGAATAGTTTTCAACTCTTTCCAAAACGGTTGAAAAATTTTCTTTGTTTGTCCCAACAAGTTTGCAAAACAACTCAATTTGGTTTTTGGAAATTTGAGTTGGGTCAAAAACTTTTTTACTGCTACTGACACCTAAATAAGTCTCAAAAACTGGAGCCAAAACAAGGCTTTTTATCCTCTCATCTGCATTAACAATGTCTTTAATATCACTCATAACAGCCTTGTCTTTGCGTGACAAATAGTATTTCACATCATCATCATTTGTGAGTAGTTCTTGAAGGGCTTTTGTGTCAACTTTCAAATCTTTTAGGTCGTCAAGGATAATCTTTTTTATTTTCTTTTTCTTAACATAGGTCACTTCTGGTTCTTTTTCTGAAGCTACTGTTTCTTCTTTCTTTTTGTCTTTTTCTTTATCTTTTTCAGCACTTTTCTTTCGTTTTATCCCATCAAAAATGCTTGATACATATTCATAATCATTTGATTTCTTTGACTTTGTTGTGTGAGTTTTTTCTTTTTTTGAAGGCTTCTCATTCGCTTCTTTTTCCACTTTTACTAAACTATCTTCATACAAAAGTTTTTGAATTGTACTCCTGTAATGTTCCACAGATTTATCGTTTTCTCTGTAAAATTCGAGGACTTTGTTTGCAGATGCAAGCAGTGCCACTGCGTCAATCGCACTGACATCTTTTGACCCCTTTATTGCTGCACCCATAACACCTTCATTAATTATTGAAGTGTCAAAAGTGTCAAGCAACGCTTTTTTGTTCACTGCAAAAGGTTCCAATTTTATTTCAGCATTTTGATCAGAATTTTTTCTTTTTCGCTGTTTTGCAACAACTTTTTCGACAAATTCGTTATATCTGTTAACATAAACCTTTTCAATATCTTTTCCAATTGCAATTTTTGGATTGAAACGAGCAGAAAAATTAAAAAAGTTGCTAAAATTGTTCAGTTTGACACCATCTCTGAACCAACTTGCCAATTCCTGTTTACTTGAATCGCTCAAAGAATCAAAAGAACCAAGCCCTGTTATTGTGAAAAAATTCTTCTTTTTAAGGAATTTTAAGATATTTTCGTTGGTGTTTAAATATCTCCCAACCACATTGCTTCCACCAAGAAAATCAACAAGAGCCTTTGCTATTAATTTATTTGATTCCTTTTCAGAATAAGAAAATATTCCCATAATATGTAATCCCCTTTTCTTTAATTAGATATATATTATCACATTATAAAATTTTTTTCAATAGGGAATAAAATTTTTTTGTTACATTTGACCAAAATATAGGCAAGTGAGTCAATTTAAGAGAAAAGTTTGACAACGGTGCTAGTCGCCTCAATCTTCACAGAAGTCCTCGAAAGTGCGCCTGAAATTAAGAAACACTGACCAACTCCTGCGGTGACAATGTTGTCCTGCTCTTCTTTATTAATCTCGCCGGCGTTTCTGTAGAGTTCAATCAAGTCGGTTATGTCGTTTGGTGCAAGCGAAAAGATGAAGGAATATTGGCTTGCGTTGATGATTGCCGTGGATTGCCTTTGAATCTCCACACTGCCCACAAAGTCTTTGATGTTCTGGGTGATGACAATCTGCATTCCATTGTATTTACGAATACGCTTTGCCATTTGAGCCATAAATTCAAGAGCAATTGGGTGCTTTGGGTTGATGAAAACGTGCGCTTCATCAACTGCGACAATGATGTGCCTGTTTGCCCGATATTTATCGTTAAAGTCTTTATTCTTGATGATTTCATTGTCAAGATATTTAAACACTAGAAGCATCTGAGCATTTGCGATCGTCTGGTTTCTGTTTGCAAGCAAAGAACGGAAGTTGAACGTCACAAAGTTCTCCTTTGTGGCGATGGACATTGGTCCGTTCCACAAATTGCTGTTTCGCCCACCCGTTGAAAATTTTGAAATGTAGGTTGCAACTGTTTGCAAAGTGGCGTGCATATATGTGTCTTTCTCTTTCTCCATTTTTGATTTTACAAGCCTTGTGAGATCGTCAAAAATTGGATAGTTTTCTGGCTTTAATTTTGTGAGAGGCGTATTTGAATCTATGCCCTTTTCCTTATATAGTTCAATGGCAAGAGAATTTAAAAGTTCGAAAGCGTCTGACGGAATCCCCGGCAAAACAACTCTGAAAAACTCCTCCAAAAACTGCAAGTGGGTGGAATAGGAGTCGTCCTCCACACCCTCATCGGACTGCAAAGTGGTCATTATGTGAAATGGGTTGAACCGACCACGAAGCGACGAGCCAACGTCAATGAATTTGCCACGCATATTGTGACAAAGTGGCGTGTATTCGTCTTCTGGGTCGAGAATGAAGACTTTGCTGTTGTCGCAAGCAAGGTTTGTCAGGAGCATCTTTGTGGCAAAAGATTTTCCGCCACCAGACTTTCCGATGACCATTACATTACTGTTTGCCCTCTCGTTGTCACGCTTAAAGAAATTCACAAAAACAGGATATTCGTTATAGCCAATGTAAATTCCATTTTCGTCCAAAAGTGCACCGGAAATGAAAGGGAAAACAGATGCCAAAGTGGTTGTCGGAATCTCCCTTTTATGCTGCTTTATTGTGTCAAGAGCAGAGATGTTTCGGCTGATAAAAGAGTCCACTTGTCTGCCGAACATTTCGGTGTATTTGAAGCCATTTTGTTTTAACATTGCACGCACTTCTTTTTTGGCAGATTCTTCACAAACAAGGTGAGTGTTCACTTCAAAAAGTTGCTCGTTGCTGGTTTTTAGCATTTGCATAAGTTCTTTGAGCGAATTGTATTGCAACTCGTTGTCCACCTGCTTACTGCTCTTATAGTTGTTTGACATCTTTGTTTCCATCTCGATGATAGATTTGTCAATTCTCCTTTCGCCCTGATCCTTTGGAATGGGTTTAAAATTCATGACGACGTTTGTCCTGTCCATCAGGAAAAATGACGCACCCCAAGCGTTTCCCACTTGCGTTGGATAGTCGGTTAAGGTGAAAGAACGATAGGGTTGTTTGTCTATGGAAAATTTTGTCGTTTTAAACTTTATCTCTTCTGGAATGGACCAGTTCGAAAATTGAGTTGTTGGAAGGCTTTCCAAATCTCTCTCATCGAAATATCTGCCATAGTTCGCCTTCAAAAACACTGCGAGTTCTTTGCTTGCAAGTCTGTGACAATTAAGTGGCACGACGCTGTTTCCAAGAGTGCTAACAATGCCGTTTACAGATGTTTCAAGAGAATCTTTATCCTTATCATAAACAACAATATAGAAGAAATCTTTAAAAATTTTCTCTTCTCTGTTCATTTTTTCCAGCTGGCTGACACGGGTTTCAAAGACTTGCGCTCTTGCCTCAATCTCTTCCATTGCCATCTCGTCTTCATATTGCAGTTCCATAAGGGTGTCATATTTTTTGTCTTCAACTGTGATATAGTCGTCAAAAACAAGCGCTTTACTCAATTTTATGATGCTGGCGGTTTGGTCATTATTTATCCGACGCAGACCGTTTGCAAAAGATTTTATGACCATATCTTGTCTATCGTTTGATAAAAGCCCGAACTCAATGGGTTTGATCTCGATGACCATTCCAAAATATTCCTTAAAATCGAGAAATTTGTCTTTAACAATTCCCTCATACGGAATGATGTCTTTAATTTTGAGCCTGCCAGTTTTTTTGTCAACATCAGATTTGTTATATAATTTTTTAAAAGCTATAAACCGAATTGCAAGGCCAATCGTGCCGTATAGACGCAAATCTTCCTCAATCTTCAAAAAAAGCATGGCACAGATGGAAGTCCACGCAATCGCAAGATACCAATTGTATGGCAAGTTGCTGACAGCAAGAAGAATGGCACCTGCAAACGCAATCGCCGCCACGATGATGTCCGAAAGAGTGATCCCTTTAAGGAACTCCATTCTCACATGTATTCTTTTTGGAATGTAATTTACCATACTCTTTTATACCTCATAATTACCGTCTATAGTATTTTCTGAACCTTTAGATCCTTTAGATCCTTTAGTTCTTTTAGATCCTTTAAGAATTTCCCCAAGAGATGCAAAACCGCCATTGATACTGCGAATAAGTTCTTCCATTTTCAAGGTTTGTGCAGTTTCATATTCCTTTTGGTCAACCCCAACATTTTCGCGTTTCTGTGCTTTGATTGATTGTTTCAAGAGATCGTTTGTGTCTTTCAAAGAATCTTTGAACGCATCTTTATTAGCCTCTTTTAATTTTTTCGCTTCATCTTCATTTTCTTTTATTCCCTTAGCTTCAGCCTCTGTCCTTGCACCCGCTAGCAAAGTATTCAATTTATCCATATTATTGAAGTGGTCTTTGTCGCTAACATTGTTGATGGACGCTTGCATAATCTCTGCTTGTTTGGTGATTCCATGCTTTGTTTCAAAACTCTCCAAATTCTTCTTAGCAGCAAACTGTTCGCTTAAAACTCCGTCTTTATTTGCGTTTTCCAGATTTTCATTGAGCTTCTTATATTCAGCTTCAACCACTGCACCTTTATCTTTTGCAACACTTTTTTTCAAGAAATCAATTTGTGCTCCTTTCCCAGTAATGTTCTCTTTTTTGCTCTGATCTGCTTTTTCTTTATCAGAAGCAATCTCTTCTTTTGATTTATAGAATGATTTTCTTTCATTTTTGTTAAAGAGCAAGTTCATTGCTGATTGACCGCTTTCACCTGAAAGCCCACCCAAAGATTCAGTAAGCCGACCAAAAATTGCACCACTATTGGCACCAAAGATATCTTTTAAAAGGAACTTTCCTTGCTTCAAATCTTGTAGTTTTTTGCCCACAGCACTTGCGTCAAATTTTTCTTTTCTCTGCTCTTTTCTTTCCGCCCTTTCATTAGATCTTCCTTGTTTAACCCCTAAGATCTTATCATTTTCATTTGATATTAATTCATCATTTATTTTGCTCTCTTCTAAAGTACCACCAGTATTGCCTTTTATATCTTTAATTTTTTGCTTTGAAGTCCAAATTTTGTAGTCCTCACGCCGTTTTTTAGGAACTTTGGCAATTTTTGACTTAATTTTTTCGATGTTTTGAGTGCTAATTTCCACTCCTTCACTATCACCTTCTTTGCTAGCACGAGCTAATATTCTTTCTTCGGCTTCAAGTTCTTCATCATTTTTAACTTGACCTTTATATCCCGTAAGTCTGGACGCTCCCCTAAGCGCCAATTTCCCAGCAGACCCCACACCTTTGCCAACACCAGCAACACCTTTCACACCGCCTTTCAAAAGAGCTGCTGTGCCTTTGAATGCTAGCCCAAAACCAGCCGTGGCACCCAAGGCAACCTTACCCGCAGTGCCTATTGTCTTTTTCGCATTTGCATCGGCAGCACCTAACATATCCTCCATGCCGAGCATTGACGTGAACATTGTATTTGCAGTTTTCATAAGCCCAATGCCAACAATTATAATCGCGATTTGGAACATAAGATTAAAAACTCCAAGAACAACTTTATTCATTACTATGCCTAAAATGTCTGTTGACCCAGAGAAAGGGCTTAAACTTCCAAGAATTCCAATGATTATAAAAAATATATTAAAAGCAAAAACTGGACCAATGACAGAAAGAAGTCGCTTTAAGAATTCCCCACGCAATTTCTTCTCCGCATTGCCATTATCAAGAGGAGCCACAGCAGTCATCACAGGAGAAAGAAGGAACAAGATGAGCATCTCAAGAATTCTTTTTATGAGCATCAAACACACCGTCAGCATGCTCCACCCAATGACAACAGCAGAGCCAAGAGCCAAGATGTAGTTGAATGACGAAAAATCATAAAAATAATTAACTTGGTCGATGTTTAAATAACTTAATCCTTCACTAAAATCAGGATAACCCATAAGTGTTGTTTGCCATTCTGCATATGTTCCTTCGTCCATATTGCTTTTTTCTGTGTATGTATGCTCTTCTATCTTGGCGGCATCCTTATAGGATTCTGTTTCTTCATCATATGTTCCAAGTAATTTTACTACATTAGTATTTGTTGAATCTCCTGTAAACATATCATCAATTATTGCCGCCACTTTGGCACAATCACCTAGAGTACAACCAGAAAACGGATTTCTTTCATCATTTATAAGCCATTCGCCACTAATTAAATAGTTAGCAAAAACCACATCGTTTGAGGCTCTGTTTGCTCCCGAAGAGCCCACTTTAAAGCATTTTACTGACAGAGACTCATTATTTTCTTTCGAGACTGCGTCATTTACCACTCTGACAAGAGCACTTGTGGCATAGATCCCCACGATAAACATCACTGGAATTATAAAAAAATTTGCCAGCGAAGTGAGCGCCCTAGAGATTATTGGCGCTTTGGAAACAAATTTCATTGAAAATTCTGTTTTAATCACGGCAATAATTGTGAAAACAACCAAAAGGACAAGACAAACACCTAAGATAGTCCAAAAAGCATCCTGCACTTCTGAATTTCTTAAAATTCCCACAATAAGATCATCATGTCCTTCTCCACCATAGGTCTCATTGTCAATGTTTATGCTATCAATCCCCGCCATCATATAAAACAATTTTTGTGCAAAAGTGATTATGAGAGAAATCCCTATAAAAGCATAGTAAAGAACATAACCAAAGACAATGCTAACAAGAACTTCTTGCATAGCGGGCATAATTCCATCCCAAAAACTTCCCAACATAGACAAAAACTGAAAACTCATGTTCTACTTCCCTTTTCCTGTTTTTTCCCTTTTTTGTTTTTAAAGCACACAAAATTAGTATTAGTCAAATTATAACAAAGTAATTAAAAAAAGTATAATAAATTGCAAAATCTTTTATTCAAAATCACAAATATTTTTGCTCAAAATCAAAATTGCTATTTTTTATATCATAATGTCAGTTATCGTAATCGTTGCGACGCTTGAACTTGACGGAGGCACAAGAATGAGTTCCACTAAATCAAAGGAACCAATGTCACTACTACCATCGCTATCAAAAATATTTACACTGAGTTCTGCATTTTTATTGAATACAATGGAACTTAAAAAGCCGTTGTCAAGAGGATCGTCACCAAGGGAAGTGAAATTGTTAAGTTCTACCGGATTGTCTTTCGTAATACCACTCATATAAAAAATGTTATACACATCAACATAAATAATTCCATCATCAAGATTCCCTAAAAATTCATCGTTTTCATCTTCTTTATCAATATTAATTTTAATCAAATTCTCACAACTGGACAACAAATAACCCTTGTTTTCCGACACTAAATCTGCAAGTTTAAGGTCTCCTTTCCTATGATAATACAAATAAAAATCGTAGTTCTTTAATTTCGCTAAATTTTCCTCATCTGCTTCAAAAAAAATGGTGAAATCTGGCAAATTTTTATTAACGCTTGTAAAAATATCTTCTAAAACATTTGCATTACAGAAAAATATTGAACTTAAAGAGCAAACAATCTCATCGGTGAAACCATCTTTTTCAAGTTCATATCCTTTAAGTAAAGATTGTGCCGAAGCTGACACATTGCTATTTCCTATATGTGAAGTCACAATGCTTCCCACTTTCGACTCATAATTTTTGAAAAAAGGTGAAGTTGAATTCAACTTTTCAGTGGCGGTTGAAGAGGAGGAGTTGAGCGTGAGGACATCAGAGCCGATTAATTCAGATAAGATGGAATATGAAACATAGGTTGTATCATTTGCGTCATAATACAAATCAACACCCAAAGTTGTGACATAGTCTAAAAATACTTTCACAGCAGTCACAGCATTATCGTGAGTGACTGACGAGACAGCATCAATATAGTTTTCAACAACAGTCATTGCAGTGCCATATTTTGATTTTAGGGTTGCACCTTGACTGCCAAATGTTGACAAATCGCTTGAACCCACCAAAATGTTTTTTATGATGAGCATTGCCAAATATTCGTTATATTTTTCAGCGAAAACTACTTTACGCTTTGCAAAAGTGGTGTTATTATCTAACTCAGTTTCATTCAAGTGCCTATTCCAAACTTCTGAAGTTATGGTTAAATTTCCCCAACTTGTTGTTGGAGTTGCAAAAGGGTCATCAAAATAACTGAGATCTCTTTCAATGGCATTCACGTGGCTGCCAGAATAAAAATTTTCAAGAAATGACACGGGCTCACTGAGCGAAGTCTCACCCACAGTCTGCCCCACAAAAACATAGGCGGTGAAAGGAGAGAAACTGCTATTACTTGGTTGATTTTCCACAAAGAACTTATAGGCTGAGTTTGAAGCAACTTCTTGATCGGGGTCCACCGTTAATACAAAATTAAACGGCAATTTTGTGTTTGTTGTCAAACTGGTCACATCAACATTAACGGGGTGATAAGAAATCAAACTCAGATTTCCATAATTTAAACTCCCATCTGTATTCCGGTTTCGCATATAAAACTGCCCGCTGTCATAGCCCACAATCATTCCGTTGTTGTCACCATCTCCAAGTTCCACAGAGGTTAAATATCTTGTGGAGCAGATGATTATATATTGGTTGTCCACCTTTTTATAGTAAAAATAACTGAAATTTGAAAGGTCATCTGCAATTGTTTTTTCGTCACTGTCCGAATAGTCGCCTGTGTAGTCAAATAAAGACTCAAAGTCAAGTGAACCCCAGTTATTGCCCCCACTTACCGTTTTATTTGCCATTCCATACTCTTTATAGAGGTCTTCCAAAATGGCATAGGAAATATTGTCAACAATGTAATCATAGCCTTTTTGATTATAGACAATGCCTGCGTAAATATTGCTTGTGCTACAGCCGGTCAAAGCAAAAAGGGACGAAAAAATGAAAATCGTCGTGAGGATAAAACTGTTTAATTTGCTTAATCTTTTCCACTTTTTCTGCTTTTTCACTGCTCTTTTCACCTCACAAAATTTTAGCACAATCAGAAATGTATTGCTTCAATTGAGTTTGCTTTTCCATTGCTCTTTTCACCTCACAAAATTTTAGCATTTTCAAGGAGTATTTTGCTTAAAATTAGAAACTGATTGCCCCTTTCAAAGTGGCAATAATTGTTTCATAACTCGAAATAAGCCAACCTAACAGCCAAACAAGAACGATGACTACGAGAATCGTCACAACCATTCCAATTAATTTTTTCTTAAAATCTGCTGCCTTCTTTAAATCTTCTTCTCTTATCATTGCCGCTGCCAAAACAATTGCCATAATCGCTCCCGCAACACACAGAATTATCGTGAAAGGAACTAAATATGTGTTTAAAAATGAAACAATATCTTTGATAGCCGCACTATCTCCCGTATAACTAAAAATAGATGTCCATCCTCCTGTGCCAGAAGAAGCATTATCTGATCCTAAAAGAAAAAATAAATTCATAATTAATCTCCACTTACATTTTTATTATTCCAATTTTAACACAAAAGAACAAAAAATTCCAATTAAAATATCAAAAAATACATTTTTTCATCAATTATTATTATTTTTTGCAAAATAAAATGTATTTATTAACCCAAAAACAAAAAGCCCGATAAAAATCGGGCTTAGAAATGTTAAAAATAGTTTTTCTGTAATGGCTAAAATTTAAAACAAAATTAAGTTGTTGTAATAGGATGAAGCCCAAAAATTGTATTTGCAGAAGCACTGAACCATGTCAAGAGCCAAATGAGAATGATCACAGACAAAAGAGCGATGACGACATTAATAAGTTTTGTCTTTGCTTCTTTTTGTTTGCCAGCTTCATCTGCTTTTGCAAGTTGGACACCGAGCCAAATAATCCATATTGCTCCAAGGATAGCAACGATTATCGTGACTGGTACTATTATGCCGTCCAAGAACAGAGCAATGTTTTTGAGCCAAAGATAATTTGTTCCCCATACTGCTGTAGCATCACTAATTTGAGTTGAAAATGGTCCTCCCAAAAGACTAAATAAGTTCATATTTTCCTCCTAAATTGTTTAATTATAGAAAATATATCACCTTTTTTTGTTAATGCAAAATGTTTTTTTAATATTTTTTATTTTTTTCAATTTTTTTTCTTTTTATTTTTTATTTTTTATTTTTTTCAATCTTTTTTCTTTTTTTCATTTTGACATTTTTTATTTGTTTTATTTTGATATTAATACTATAATACAAATTAGAAAATGAAAATTTTTACATCTGGGAGAAAAATATGAAAAGACTTTTATTCACACCGCTCATTGCACTTCTATGTTTGGCGGCTGGGATTGGCGTGGAATACTATGTTTCATTTGGTGGCACAGGTGCTTTTGACATTGCAACACTTGCTTCCGGGACTTTCGTTTCCCTTTTTATCGTTGTGGGCACGGGAAGTTATCTCATTTTTGCCCTAAATCACGCACTTGACAAAAAAGATAAGCCAAAACTTGGGGCGAAAACAAAAGAAGGCAAAGACCTCTCTCAATATTTCGACTCTCATTGGATAACCGAAAAAGAACTGCAAACCCAAAAGCAGTTTATGTATTGCACTTGGGAGTCGCTTGGGAACAGCCCCGATGGCATCGTCATTCGCAGTCAGGTGAAGAACAATCGACTTCACATCAATATGGTTAAGCCCATTCACACGATGATCATCGGGACAACTGGCGTTGGAAAAACTCAAAAATACATTGAGCCCAGCATTCAAATTCTCTCTTCCACTCGCACAAAGCCAAGTATGGTCATCACCGACCCAAAGGCAGAACTTTATGAACACCACGCAAACAAGCTGAGAAAAGAAGGTTATGACGTGAAAGCCTTTAACTTGCGTAAACCTTATGAATCTGCCAGGTGGAACCCAATGGAAAATTCCTATAATCTCTATCAAAATGCTTTCAAAATATTTGATAAAGTTGTGACTCATGTGGGCGTAAATCCCGCAGATCTTGGGCTTCGCATCATCGCAGATGAGTATGAAAATGAATGGTTTGAATTTAATGGCATTGCCTATCCAAACAAAGACTCTCTTGACACAGACCTCTTGTCGAAAAAAGCAGAGATGATCGACCTTGCTGAAAACGAACTGCGTGAAATTGCGTCAAACCTTTGTCCTGTCGACCCAAATAAGCAAGAACAATCGTGGGACAGAGGCGCTCAGGAATTCATCTATGGCACAATGCTTGCAATGCTTGAAGACAGTGTTAACCCTGAACTTGATATGACAAAAGAAAAATTTAATTTCTATAATCTTGCAAAGATTTGCGACTTTAGGGACCCCGACCCCGAAAATCCATACAGAACCCTTCGTCAATATTTCACAGGCAGAGATAAATTCAGCAAAGTGCTTTCGCTCGTGTCCACTGCCGTCAACAACGCTCCAACAACCACAAAGAGTTATATGGGAATTGTCACAGCCCATATGAGCGTTTTTAACGACAGCGGAATGTGTTTTGCAACAAGTGCAAACGAGATTGATTTCAGCAATTTCTCCGAAAAACCAACGGCTCTTTTCATCATCTTCCCCGACGAAAAAGTCAACCGTCACAGCATTGTCACACTTATGATTTCCCAAACATACAAGAGACTTATCGAACTTGCTGAAAAATATCCTAAGGGCGAATTGCCTCGAACTTGCTATTTCCTTCTTGATGAATTTGGCAACCTGCCAAAGATTGATAAGATTGACTCAATAGTCACAGTTTCAAGAAGCAGAAAGATATTTTTCTCGCTCATTGTTCAGTCTTACAGCCAACTCAATTCAAAGTATGGCAACGATGTCGCTGACACTTTAAAAAGCAACTGCCCTATTAAGATTTTCATCGGGACAGATGATGCTAAAACTTGTGAAGAATTTAGCAAAATTTGCGGTGACATCACCTTGCAGACGACATCGACATCTGAAAGCAAACAAAAAGACAAAGACGGCAAGGAAACGCCAAACAAATCCGTCAGCACTTCCGTCACTTCCCGTCCACTCATCTATCCCGACGAACTCCGCCACCTCAGTAAAGCAGACGGCACGGGCGAAATGATTGTATTTATTTTGAACGAATTTCCAATCCGCACACTTTCCAATCCTTACTGGCAAACGTTGCAGTTTGACCACTCTCGTGCGTCTGACAACTATGTCATCGCAAGAAAACTTGACGAAGAAAAAGTTGCATATAGCATTGCCGACAGAAATGATAAGATTTTACATAATAAACCTTTTTCAAGCAGACCAATTGATTTTTAATCTCTTAAACTTTCCCATATTTTTCTATAAAAAAACGAAAAAAAACAGCATTTTTTTACAAAAAAAATATAAAAAAAACATTAGAAAACTTTTAAAAAAAACTAACTTTTTTTAAAAGTTTTTTTGTTATTTTCATTTTGCAATTGTCACTTATTATGTTAATATATTAATTATATTATATCATAATCAAATATTAAGACGATTTTTGTGGAATAATAGATTGTGATTTTGCTAACTAATGATTAATCCTAAATTAATTTTTTTTGCGACATTAAATGCGTTAGATAAAGTAAAGAGGTATCATCAATGAGAAATCATAAATTCAAATTTATCATAACTTCAAGCGTCCTTTTTCTATGCTCCTTATTTTGTTTCTATTTCACTGCTTCAAAGGCAAGCGAACTCTCTTGTGCGAGTGCCCTTTCAGACAGCGTCACAAACACAAACACGACTGAGGAGTCTAAACAATATTCCTACACCAATTCTTTAACAGGAAGCATTCCTTTTTCAATTTTCACTTCTGCTCCAAGCACGACAGCTGGTGAATATATTATCACGGACTATGTTCCCACTTTCACCGCCAGCACTTCCACCAACAACACTCTCTACTATTCAATGGACGATGACTCCGTGCCTTACATAGTGCTTTCTTCAACCTCGCCAGATGAACTCTTAAACAAAACTCTTTTCTTCAATTTTAACGACGAACTTGGGGAAACATCTTCGACGACCGCAGAAATTCGTTCAATAGCTGTTCAGTCAACCGTCCGAACGGCAAGTTCAAGCAGTGAAATCTCACTCTATTGTCCAACAGACCAGACCGACTCCACGAACACTCGCTATTCTTTTGCAGTCAACCTTTTATCACTGATTTTAAATGAACAGGCAAATGCAGATGCCGAATGCCCATATATTTCTGGGAGTGAGGAAACACGGGTTAGACTTGGCGGAAATGATGCAGAAAACGACGTTTCTTATCGCACCGGGCTTTACACTTTTCTCATCAACTACACCTACGCAAAAAATGGTGTCATTTCAAATTCTTGCATTTTTGAACTATCATTTTACATCATCGACTATGGTGCATATGTGACAGACGGGGTTAACCCACTCACTTTCACAAACACGGACACCTATCAATATACAGACGAGGAAACAAGCACAACATATGACACCGACTATGAACTTTACAACTACAATTATGACGATGAGCCTGTTTTGAACTATGATGCCAGCAAATTTGGGCTTGATTTTTCTTTCACATCGGGCAGTAACGTTTACAACTTCACATATTCCTCTTTCACCTATAATGTTCCCTCGGGTTACACGGGCAAAGTGACGCTTGACTGCGTCGTTAACATGGTGACATATCAATATTCTTTCTACACAAAGCAAAGCGGGGGCGTCACATATCTTGCATATTTTGATTTTGCGGATTTTCAAAAAAATATGATTGTCGCAAACTCAACTGTCTTTAAAACCAACACTTTTCAAGGGCTTTATGCTTTCTCTTTAAACATTCTCATTCCAACCACGACAAGCACAAGCCTCATCTCAATACCCTCTTCCACTCTTGACGACACCGTGGAAGAAACTTTGACTTGCAAAAAACTTGCCATCTTCGGCTACGAATTGAAATACACCGACTACGCCACTTCAAACAGGCTCGCTCTTGTGAAATATGATGACGAGGGCAACCTCATCACCCGCACCTCTGTCATTGCCGTGAACGACCATTCAACCGCCTACTATGTATCAATTCCGGAAAGCCTTGCCATAACAAATCAGAAGAATTTGCGTTTTGACAACTTTGGCAACTTGACTTCTTCCTACACGGCGAAATACTTGCTTTTAGACTATAATCAAAACACAAACGACGACATTTTAAACACGAGCGACAGTTATTTTGGCTTAATTAAATCTTCCACGGCGGAAACTTTTTCTGCCAACCTTGCCACTCTTGACGCTCTTATAAATGAGGGTGGCGTCACCTACACCCAAGGCTCGCCAATCACCGTTGACGGCATCTACATTATGAAACTTCAATACAGCATCTCCATTAATATCAATCTTTCAAACGATGACATAACGTTTCAGGGTGCCAAAAGTGTTATCGGCGAACAATACATCGTGTTTGAAGTGAACAACAACATTCAAAAACTCAACATTCAAGCAATGAACACGAGCACTCAATATCTCTACGACTTCAACACCTACACAAATGAATCTGTGAGAGTGGGCATTGAAAATTTGCCAAATGCCTTTTTACTGCCAACAGTTGTCACCTACACACGCTCGGCGAATTTTAATGGCACTTCTTCAAACTCAGGCACACTTTCCGTTAAAACAAACACAACTTATCTTGTTGACGGCACAAAATATAACTATTATGTCACAAATAGTTCAAACATCTACACTTTTAGTCAAGACGGACTTTACACGGTGACAATAAGGATTGCCACGACAAGCACAACTTCTTCCGAAACCTACACTTTCTACATAGACAGCGACTCAAACAAGATTACTAGCCCTGTTGCTATAACAAACGCACAAAAAATTACACTCAATGACGCAACCATATCCACCGCCGTCAAAGACGAGGGAGTGTATGTTAAAACGACAAATTTTGTCTCAAAAGACACCACAAATGACCTTTATGTCACAGACGGACCTTTCTCACTCAGCTGGAAGCCAAGCGACAGCGGAGCGAGAGAATATTGCTATGTGTCATATATGGAAGAAACGGAAACTTCAAGCGACTTATCCCTTTTCAAAGAGGCTTCTTCTGAGTATTGGCTGACAAACAACTTCGAACTAAGTTCCATTTTAAACAATGTTGAAAGTGGCTATGTGAACAGTTACACGCAGACTTCTGGCAGTGAACTTTCTGCAAAAAGTTATTTCAAAAAAGACGGGATCTACTTTTTCTTCATCTATGACCAAGCGGGCAACTTTTTCTATCTCACAGTGCTTGTTGACAGCTCGTCTTCGTCCATTCTTCAAGGAAGGTGGGAGAACACTTCTGAAAATTCCCTGTGGATTAACACCTATGACAAGGCAAACAACGAAGGAAACTATGTGAACAGCGACACTTTGCTCTATTTTGGCACGCACAAAGCACTGCTTCTTCCTGACCTTTCAGCAGGCTCTTCTGTCACTGTGACAAACCCAAGTTACACTGCTTGCTACAATCTTTCAACAGGGGAAATTTCCACAAAGACAAATTTTAACATCAATTTTTATCAAACTCTTCAAGGGCTTTCTTCATATGTTGTGTCCAATTCCACAAGTGATTTACTGGACTTTGGCGGGGCTAATGCAGGGGACTCAAACTACTATTTCATCTTAAAAAACACCTCCGTCTATGAATCAACAACGAATAACACTTTCACCACCCCTTCAAGCATATATCGCTCGGTCATCTACAACATATCGAGCAGTAGCGTTCCTTTTAAAGGTGAGAACAACTATGTTTTCACAGTTTTTAATCAAACAGGGGTTAGCACTGAGCGAAAAATTAATATGAATTTTGACGTTGTTCAAGGCACTTTTTACGCATACAATTCCGTTTCAGAGCAATATGTCATCACACAGGGTGTGGGCACAAATCTCAACATTTTAAAATTTTCCTACACCAAAAACAGTTCGACCGCTTCCTATTACGACATAAAAAGTTTGTATTATGAATATTACAGTTTCGCACTCACTGAGGACGACGCTAACTACTCGTCTTCTTCCTATCCGTTCTCGTCAGTTGTCTCCTATCAAGACACTTTGACCGCCATACCCGATGAAGACGGCATTCATTACAGTGTGGAGTCTATCAATGTTGCATATGATTCTGGCTTGGGGCTTAGTGGCGTGACAAAACCGGGGAAATATGTCATCACAAGAATCTATGAGGGTGGCACGCACAAGAGAGTTGACAATGGCGACGGGACATATTCTTTTGAACTTGAAGATGGTGGCGACTACTACACAACAGACGGCGGAGAGACTTTCTCCTACCTTTTCTCGACAGACTCTAAAATCCGCAAATATACAGTGTATGTTGACCATAACGATATCATAACGGAAGAGAGTTCCACAAGCGACGCTGTGGGGGACAACATTTCCATATCTCTTGGCACAGAAAATAGTACGGCAAATAAGTGGACATTCAAAGATTTTTATGAGACTTCTCTTGCTGGCAATTCCCTGACAACAAACAGGGTGCCGGTGCAAATTAACGTGCCATATTCAAAATATTTCCTTGAAACCTCATCTTCATACATTTTCTCTAGCCTTAATTTTGCTAAACTCAGTGTGAAGATTTATTACAGTTCCGGCACGGCGAACATAACCTACACCTCAAACACAAGCACCTATAACGTTTCAACAGGAATGATCACTTGCTTGGCACTTGTGAGTTCTTCAAACCCTAATGGCAACCTCATTTTCTCTAACGAAGGGCGATACAACATCGTTATAACCGACAAAACTGAGGCGACTGCAACCACCTATTCTTTTGTGTTTTACATAACCTATTCCTCGCCTGAAATTTCCCTTTACACGCACAGTTATTCTTCATCAACTTTCAGCGACACATTGCTCACAAATGAGGACGAGTCCAACAATTTCGCCACAAACATTAAGGCAGAAAACGACAACACATCTCTTGAAGACAACAAAGTTATCCTTAAATGGAGTGACCCAAGCACACCATATCTTGCACAGATTGACAAAGTGACAGTCAGCATTTTAAACAGCGACAGCACAACTTCTTCATACGCAATCAAACTTTCCGACCTCAATAAAAACACTGTAATTTCGGGGCTTGGTGGGGTGGTCGATCTTTCACTTGGCACTTACTTAAACGCAACCGGCAACGAATTTGTGCTTTCTATGCTTTTGTCATACTATAATTCTGCATCTCCATTAGAAATTTTTGACAATCAAAATTATTACAGATATTCCTATCAAATGGCACTTTCCATCGCAAATGAAGTGACCTACACGGTTGTCGTTTCCTACATTTCCTCACAAGACGACTCTGAAAGTTACGAGAGAAATGATGACACGAGTTTCGCCGACTCCACCTACACTGTTACAATTGACAGGACAAAACCAAACGTAAACATCGACAGACTCATCAATTCAGAGTCTCTTTTGTCGCACTATTTTTCAAATACAAACGAATTTAAAGAGGAAAATTATGACTATGAAACAAACGGCACATTGTCGGACCCAACTTCCCTTACCTATGCCTTTGGAATTAACACAACCTACGCTCTCACCTACAATTCAAGCGAAACACTCAACTATTTCTATGTTCGCTCCTATGAAAAATATAATGGGGACTATGCGAGCATAACCCCCGATATGATTGACACGATATACACCTCCTCGCACGCATATTATGAAAATCAGTTGTATTTCAGTGGCTATCCACGATTTTCTGAGATAAGGCTTATCAGTGGCACAATTAATATTGACCAAGAAACATACTATCAAATCTATTACAATTCTTCCGTTTCACTTTATTCCCTCATAAAATCAAGTTTGGGCATTGAAAATCCAACGGGGTTCTATGAAGTTATTGAGAAAGACACTGCCGGAAACTATCGCTCTTTCACTGTGTATTTTTCAAGTTACACAAACACCTATCAAATCATCACCATAAGTGGCGTCCACGAGAATGGATATGCCACGCTGACAAATGACGCCATCACCGCCAAAGAGTTCTTCACTTTGTCGTCCATTTCAAGCAAACTTGGCTTTGGCTACATCACTCTTCGAAACGAGACTTTGGGCACAAACTTTTCAAGCGTCATTGAAATCACGCCAAGTTCCACGTCTCTTTCCACGCAGACACTTGCAAGTATTAATGAATTTTTTGCCTGCGAGATAAACTCTCGTTTCAGCGTCACTCTTTCAAGATACAATTCAACTTTCCCACTTTCCACAATCTACATCAACGTCATCACAAATGACAGCACGGCTTATCTTTCTTCGCCAACTGTGCAAGAAAGCAGTTCGTCCACGGGGACAACTTACAATCTCGTTCTCACAACAAGCACCGCCACAACTTTCCTTTATCTTGAAAGTTTTTCACTCTATGTCTATTCAAACAATGCTTGGCAAGCCACTTCCCACATCTACACTTCAAATGTTCCAAAGAACATAACTGGGCTGTCAAGTGGCATCTATAAAGCGGTGTTTAAAGACAACTACAACGCAAACACATATTTCTACATTCTCTACATTGGCGAGTTTTACATCAACAATTTTTCAAAAGAAGTCGTCTTTTCGCTCACAAACTATGTTTTTGACAGTTCAAATGAAATTTATTATAGTGGTGGCGACGTGCAGATAACCTATGAGGCAAACATCTATAAAGTTATGGTCAATGGCGTCCTTTACAGTGGCACGGAACTTGAAAGTTTGTCCTCAAAATACTCTTCCTACAATTGCAAGACTTTCACCCTTTCCTCCGACTATTCCTACAACAATGTGGAAGCGGACTCGTCTGTTGGAGGTGAAACAACCTATGAGATAATTTACTATGACATCACAGATAATTCCATTCAAAAAACTTTGAACATAACCATTTTTGACTATCTGCCTGAGATTACTCTCACAAACGACAACGACCAAAACACTTTAATAACTTCCACTCTGGAAGAAAGTGATTCACAGATTACAAATGCAATTGTGAACATAAACTTTGGCACAATCGGTGGCTGTGCTTATGCGGGTCTAAACGACACAGACACAAATGCTGTCACGGTTGCAAAACTCTACACAAGAGATGACAATGGAGAATATGTGTCCTACAAAATCATTTCTGTGGGCGAAGTTGTGTCGGAAGAGGGATACTACCGCTTGGACATCTCAAACGGTGAACTTGGCAACACAAGGAGCATCTACTTTGTCATTCAATTTGGCGACTTCCCACTTTACACCGTTTACGCAAACGAGGTTGAACTTTCATCTTCCACTCAGGAAGTGCTAAATCTCGCCTCCACAACAACTGCAAACAGTTCAAAATTCACCAGTTTAGGCACTTCTCAAACGGTTATCCAGACAGTTTATGACGCTTTGACAAGCCTTAAAACAAGCGGACTTCTCAGTGACATTGTGGACAGAACCACCAGCACGCCAAAGACTGAATATGACATTCTTGTCAGCAATCTTGGCTTTGTGAATGGGGTGTTTAGTTCTTCAAAAATCGGCATCGCAAACATTCTTGATGTGGAGCATTTCTATTCCATCTATTCCCCAACAATCGTCTATAATAGCAACATAAAACTTAACATCATTGAATTAGTCTTCACCGACAATGTCCTTGTGAGCTACTTCCTTTCAGGCAGTGGCACAAACCCAACTCCGTCGAATGTCGCAAGAGAATATTGGACGACAATCTATCTTGTCTATAATCTCACAGGGCCAATTCGAATTGAACTTTTTGCCTTCACAAAAGTGCCAACGAGCACTTCGCTTATAAGCGGAAACATCTACTATAATTCCACCGAAGTCATTAATTTGACAACCAGTTCCACTTCACTTGAAAAAGTTTTGACAAACAACGAAGTTAGCAATAGTTCCACCATAATCAGTTGGAATATGTTGCCATCAGCAGAAACGGCAAAGTGGTTCAAACAGGGCAATTTCGTTTTTATGCTTGATAAATACAGCCTTAACGAGTCCTATTCCTCAATGGATTTCACTGTGAACACTGCAACAAGTGTCAATTCGTCCACAATTTCAGGCCCCGGAACGCACAAGATTGTGTTTATGGACATCGCTGGAAACACTCATCAATTCACCACAAGTTCTTTTGTAAGTGAGAAAAATGTCTTTAAAATTCATCTTCTTGACCAAGTCATCTACTATTTGACTTATGACGAGGAAACAAAAGATTCCATTCAATATGGTGTTTTTAACAATTCTGTCAGCCTCACTCTTGACCAATATTATTTAAACCTTCTTTCAAATATCCAAATAAGAGTCACTCTTAATGGGACTTCCACCACGGACTTTACCACAAATGGAAATGTCTATTCCTTCATAACCGCTGGAAAATATGTGGTGAAATTTGACGCAAAATATAACGGAAAAGATTTAAACACCGCCACCTACAACTTCACAATCATCAATGCAAACGCATCAAGGCTTTCGTTCGAATATCCAAGCATAACGGGTTATGAAATTACAAAGGTGATTAAAGATAGCAGGAACATCACAAGCACCGTTCTTTCAAGCGATGGCTCGCTCTTTGTGACGGCAAGCGACAGCAGTAGCGGAAGCGGATATTACACCGTTACTTTAAAATTCGGCGACGGTGACGACGACCTTATCGAATTTTCATTCCTTATAAGCGATTTCGTTCCAACCATTTCTTGCAACATAAGTTATGGCGAAACGTCCACTTCCGACATCGTTCTCTCCTATAATGCAAACTATATCTATCGCCAGATTGGTGAATGTTACATCAACATTTTAGTCTACAATTCCGACAGTGGGACTTTCTACACCTATCAAACTGTCGCCATTTCAAGTGACGCTCTTTCAAGCACAGGCGCTTCAACAATCACCCTTTCCACTTCAAATTCCTATTTTGTCCAAGTGAAAACAGTGAACGGCAATGTCATCAGCAGTTTCAGAGTGAACAAAGCAGACCCACTAAATATGTTTGCCATAATCGCCATAATCATTGCTTCCATTGGAGCCATTGTGCTTCTCATCGTTATCATCAAACTCAGGACAAAGATGAAAATTAGATAAGTTTAAGACTTTAATCCTTTTTATATGATTTACAAAAAAATATTTGCATTTTTGCAAATATTTTTATTTTTCACTTCTTTTTTTTACTTATTTTTTATTTTTTTTTTATTTTTTTTCCACCACATCACAATTCATATTTTCTAATTCGCCAAGCAAACAATTATAACATTCGTTTGAACTATTTTGCTTCAAAAGTGCAAAAATGGTCACGCTTCCACCGTTGTCATAACAAGACGCAAGCCTCATAATTTGCAAGCACAATTCAAAAGATTTGTTCAACACATCAAACATTGAGTTTGAATTTATAAAGTTTTGATACTTCACAATCTTCATCAGTTCATTCACACAAACAATCACTCGCTTGCCTTTCTCCACCATTCGCTTCACTCGCTCGATGAAGAGTTCAGTCGTAAAAATATTCTTTTTTTCAGAATCTCCAATAAAAGTGTAGAGGGTGTCAAACTCAAAAGGCAAGTCTTCTGGCAAAGTGTCAAGTGACAGGCAAAAAATGGAATAGTCTTCTTTAAATTTCTTAAAACCAAGGAGCATTTCTTTATAACTTTTCAAGTTTGAAACTTTTAGGACGTTTCGCGAACCTTCCTGCGTTTTAAAAGCAAGTGGAGCGTCAAAAGAAAAAGTATTCTTCGGTTTCACACTTTTTAAGTCGCCAAAAAAAATCCTTTCTTTAAAATCTTTTTCATTTTCAACATTTGTCAGCAATTTCACATTTTGAGTGTCCATCTTTCTGCACGTGCATTCAACATAGTCGCCTTCTCGCAAATTGCAATCTTTGATGAATGAATTTGGCACATGAATGGCTTGTTTTGGGTCGGCAACATAGCCTTTTTTAAACAAAAAACCATAGCCACTTTTGTCCATTTTTAAAAAACCAGAATCCTCAAAATATTCACCATTAAACTTGTTAAACAAGATGCTATCATCTGCCAAAGTGAGTTGTTTGGCGTCTAAAAAACCTTTAACATCATATTGCTTCTCACAATTTTTCTCTTCAAAGCCATCAAAAGCGAACGAATTGTCTGTGTTGATAAAAATCTTATTCCCCGCCTTTGGTGGTCTGCCTTGGCGTGTCTTGGGGAGTTCTGGCTTCACTTCACCTTTCATAATCTGCATAATCTTTGTGATAAGTTCTTCTTTTTTATATATTGTTGGCGAAAGAACACCAACATCTCTTGCCACATTTCTAAGTTCAAATATGCTGGCATTTCTCATCGCCATTTCATCAATTTGTCTCATTTTTTCCTCGCTTACAATAAAATTATACACAAAAAAATACAAATGTCCATCTTTATTTTATATTTTTGAACATTTTTTAATTAATTCATTCAAAAAGCCTTTTTAAACACACAAAAATTTTAAAAATTAAAAAACAAATAAAAAAGAAGGCAATTTGCCCTCCTTTTATAAGAATTTTTAAGGTTAAATCATAAGCTCGCCTTCATCTGTTTGAATGACCCTTAGCACTCGAACCTGAGAGCCTGTGTAGGCATCAATGTATAGGAAATACTTAAAGTTATCAAATTCGCCGGCGAACTCGTATGCCAAAGTTTCCCCCACATAATCAAGTGGAATCACGCACAGTTTCGTGCTGTCCACCACCAAACTAGTGCTGACGAGAGCCTTCGCTTCGCTTTCGGTGATTTGTGCAATCAAGTCCTCTCTTTCGGTGTGATTTATGGCATAACTTGACGCCTCGTAACCCACAATCTCGTCGCTTGAAAGTTCCACTTTCACTTTCACAAGGTCTGGATACATCACAATGTCGTCCACCACAGGAGCAAGATTGACATAGCAGATATTATCCGAACTTGCACTCCACACACACTCCATATTTTCTAGCCCCCTATTATTTGCAAATGTTTTTGCAATCAGGACAGCGTTGTTAGTCACAACGTCAGTGCTATTCATACTCTCGCTCGAAACTGTTTCGCCACTTGTGCTTTCCCCTTCTTCCTCTTCCGTGTCCGCAGTTTCAGTGATGTTTGCGCTGATGTTTAAGAGGAAGCCACCCTTTTTGGTTATTTGAACATAGTAATTCTTGTCTGCTGTGTTCACGCCAAAGTCATAAGTTTCAAATGTCCCCGAAGTGTTCCCGATGAACTTTAAGTTTGTGATTTTATCACCAAAAATGCTCTCCACTTTAAGTTCTGCCCCTGCCTCATCAATGTCGTCACCCGAAAGTCCTTTCACAGTTTTGCTGGTCGTTGAGGCTGAAAATGGACCATCATAAATTAGACTTGGATATTCAATCGTGTCATTAACGAAGTTTGAAAATTTTATGGTGAAATCTCCGCCGTCCTCACCTGAGATGTTCTGTGAAATCAAATAGCCCTGCATAACTTTTTCCATAATTGAATTGAGTTCATCTTTAATTGATGCCAAACTAGTGTGAACTTGCGAAAGCGTTTCGTAATCTTCGCCTTCGATTGTCCCGTCTTTATATGAAATAAGCGATGTGCAATAGCCGTTCAGTTGGTTCATAAAATCGCTTGTCTGAGCCAAAACTTCTGCGTTGAGTGGAAGAAGACTAAGCGAACTTTCCGCATCACTTGTCTGCTGTTTTAAAGTCGTCAAAATTTTTTGCTGGGAGGTGGAGTCATTGCTTACAATAAGTTTGCTCATCTCCACTTCCATATTGTTCACGTTGTTCACGAGTTCATAGAAAGACCTTTGATATAGATTTTCCAAACTGGCACTCGTCGCCGTCAGACTTGAAGTGGTTGTTAAAAGATAGATGCCGAGGACTAACACCACACAACTTAAAATTGACACTGTTATAATAAATGCTTTTTTCATCTTTTTTCTCTCCTTTAAAGTGCGAATACATGGTCGCCGATTGTCGTCACCACTTGCCTTGAATAAATCCAACTGCTTGTGGCAATGGCGGGATTATAGTAGAACAAACACCCATATGTTGGGTCCCAACCGTTCATCGCATCTCTTGCTGCGTTATATGCTGTGGTGTCTGGCTCATAGTTTATCTGCCCGTCTGTCACGGAAGTGAAAGCCCAAGGCTGATAGATAACCCCTGCAACTGTGTTTGGAAAACTTGAACTTTCAACCCTGTTTAAAACCACTGCCGCCACTGCAACTTGTCCCTCATATGGCTCGCCACGTGCCTCGGCATACACACATTTTGCAAGAAGATAGAGGTCGCTTGAAGACTGCGTTGAAGATGAACTCAGGCTTATCCCAATCGCTGCTGCCGTCTTTGTGCCCACGATGCCGTCTGCCACCAGTCCGTTATTTTTTTGAAATTTCTTGATGGCTGCGACACTCAAAGATCCTAAAATTCCGTCGATTGTCCCTGTGTAGTAGCCCCATTTTTTGAGTCTTTGCTGAATAACTTTATTTTGAGATGTGGTGGTTGCAACCTCCACAACCTCAGTTTTAAGTGGCAAAATGATGTAATTCGTCACAACATAAGAAATCCCCAAAACAAAGCACAAACAAACCGCCAAAACAACCAAAAATTTTTTCATATTTTCCTCCAAATTTTAAAAGAATCGGCTTTCAAAAACGGAAGAAGTGCCACCACATTCGCACACAAAACCATCAATGTTTCCAATTCCTTCCCCTAAAACAAGCACAAGCAACTGATAGTTTCCCTCTCGAAAAGTTGTCCCCGAGAGCGTTTCCTCACCAAAGAACCTGCAAGATAATTCCGCCGAACTTTCATAATCAAGGTTATTTTGTGCAAGAATTTCGTTTGCTATTCCACAAATATTTTTTAAGTTTTTTCTAAGATAACTTATCACATCATCTTTTGACGACAAAAAAATGGGGGCTAAAAAACTCTTCATTTCCTCTCCCACCTGCTCTTTTGCTCTTTCATCGCTCACATTAGAACTATTTGCAACAATATGTATCCTCACATAATTCTCGTCACTTTTATCACAAAATAGCCCCAAAAGAACGACTGTCAAAAGAACAACACACAAAAAAAATATGGCAAGAATTCTTTTCACAAAAAGATTATTCACCACCATATTTTTTTTAATCAGTCGTTTTCAATTTGTCTTTCTATCGTCTAAAGATTTTCACTGTCTTTTCTAAAATATGCCACGATTTTTTCTCCATCAGAAAGCGGAAGCGTCAGGTCGCTATTTTGCTCCACAAGGTCGGCAGTGGAGATGTTCAGTTCCTTTGAAATGTCCCACAAAGTCTGGCTGTTTTTCGCAAGATATATCTCCATTGCATAGTCTTTTTCAATCTTTTGCTCACCAAGAGTGATGCTCGTCGTGATTGCGGAAGTCGTCACTTTTGTTTGATTGATGTCCGCTTTCACCTCTGCCAAAATTTCAAGTTCCCTGCCGTGTTTCACTTTCACATTCACATCTCCCAAAACCGCCTGCGACACAATTTGGTCACTTTCAGCGATTTCTGGCAATTTGAGAGTTATGGAATATGGGACCTCCACGTCAAGCGAATTGAGAACATTGTTGCCGTCGGCATCTTCGGTGTAATATATCAAATTTATGTTTGCAAGCCCTTCAAGAATAACCTCTCTTTCTTTCACTATTTGATTTAAGATTGTGATGTATGTCGGCGTTGTTGCAAGCAATTTATCAATCTGCGGAATGCTCTCGCTCAATGTAAAATTGGTCAGGACATTTTCGTCCGCTTGCCTTATCGAAGAAAACTCGCCAACCTCAAAAGAGTCTGCCGTCAAATTCACTTCATTTTTCAAACTGTAAGCATCTGTCACCGTTTTTGTGCAATTTTTGTTATACGCTTGTGCAGAAATTACGATTGGCACATCAAACACAAACATATTTTTGTCACTTTTTTCTGTCGCAACAGCCTCTTTTGTGAAGATTAACGCTTGCACATTACTCTCCTTTATGGTGCCTTTTGCTTCAATCTCCTCTGAAAAGTTGTTTTCCTTGACAATGCTCCTGATTGTTCCGTCTTCGGTTTCAAAAATTATTGATGTAAACACTGTTCCACTTGCAACAAAATAGTCCACAGCGGGAATGATAGACTTAATCGTTGCACTGTTTTTCACAAACAAAATCTTGCTCATTTTGCTGTCTTTTGACAGTTCAAAATTAATCACGCCATCATATTTCACCACTGCTACAATGGAGTTAAAATTAACCTCACATTCACGGACAAACACCCCGTCTGACACAGTTGCTGGACTGATTTCAGAATTTTTAGAGATGACAAAAATATTTGCGTCAATCGTTGAGTTTAGTTGCAAAATTTCGCCTCCGCCACCGCTGGAAGATAGTTCCGTCAGCATAACATCGGCACTCACCACACTGTTTTCTTGAATTTCTCCACTTTCAAACACCTGAGAGAATTTTGATTTTTGAGTCAAAGGAGTGATTTCGTTGTCTTGTAAAACCACGAGTAAATCATAATCAATCTCACCTTCAAGCGTCACTTTCCCGGCAGAAACGGTGGTTGTTTCCAAATTTGGCTTGGCAGAAAACGTCAAAACTTTGGCAATTTTTGCGTCGCCAGTGTATTCTTGTTCGTTTTTAATCTGCACCACACCCACATTCTTTTTTGTGGCAACTTCAAGTTTTTCATTATTATCCATTAATTCTCTCCCCTTAATGCGAAAGCAAAAAAAAATTGCTTTCTTCATATGATATATGAATATATCGCAACTTTCTTTTTTATGATTAAAATCTCAAACTTTTTTATTTCTCGTTAATCTTCACATCTCCGCATAAAACGTCTGAATATGAGCACGTCACAGATTTCAGCTGGCTATCGTTTAAAATTTTTACAGTGAACACTGATGGATAAAGGTCTTCAACAATTCCACAATAGCAGTTTATCCTCTTTCTGCCCTTATTAATTGTTATATCTATATCTTTTCCTTTAACAGATAATATCTTATTTTTTATATTATCCAAATTCAAAATGCCTTTGCGCATAATCACCCCTAGTAATTATTGTCAAAGGCAAATTGTTTATTCAAAAATTTTTAGTCTTCTTTGTCGTCCTCATAGTCATCGTCCTCTTCGTCCTCTTCTTCGTCTAAGTCGTCAAAATCGTCTAAGTCGTCATCGTCTGTCTTGACAGCTTTTTTCTTCGCATCTTTGCTCTTGTCCCCTTTTTCGTCGTCATCGTCATCATCATCTTCTTCCTCTTCATCTGCAATGCTTAGGGGCATATCTTCCTCCGTTTCAAGAGGGTCGTCATCAAGGCTTGTTATGGACACCATATCGCTCGTTTCTTCATCGGAGTAGCCAGCCTCGTCATCTTCTGGGGCTGTGTAACTATCCCAACTGTTGTCTTCATCTTTTTCTTCCCCTTCTGACAATGCTTTTTCTTTTGCACAAACTGCACACATATCCTCGTTAGGATTAATGTAGTTCACCTTGCACACAGGGCAAAGTTCAAGGTCAAGGTCGTCATCATTGCACATTGAACCCAAAGCCTTCATCTCCTTTTTGCACACATTGCAATATCTATCTTTTTTCAAAATAAAATTAAGTTCACATCTAGGGCATCTAATATATGTTTGTTTCATAGCGTTTCTCCTATTCTTTAAGCAAATATTTACCATATTTTTTCTCATATGACAAGTGTTTTATGAAAAAATTTAAAATATTTTTTTTATAGATGAAAAAACGCTTTTTCACAACCATATTTAAAATTTTTGAGAACAAAAAAAATTTTATTACGCCCCCTCCACGAGCATCTTATCTGCCACGAGAGCAATAAACTCGCCATTTGTTGGTTTTTCGTTGCTGTCATACACCTTTATGCCAAAAATATTGTTAATATTCTCAATCTTTCCCCTGTTCCAAGCCACCTCAATTGCGTGTCGGATTGCCCTTTCCACCTTGCTGGCACTGGTGCAAAAATGGTTTGCAATTGAAGGGTATAGCTGCTTTGTTATGGAATTGATTATGTCGGGGTCAACAATTGCCATTTTAATTGCCTCCCGCAAAAATTGATAGCCTTTGATATGTGCAGGAATGCCGACAGTGATAAAAATGTTACTAATTCGCTCTTCAAGTGCCCTGTTCTTTGGCGTTCTTGCCAATCTGTCTTCTTTTTTGTCCACAAAATCGTTAAATCTTTTCAAGAACACATCTTTTGCCACAGGCTTAACCATATAATAGATTGCACCCATATTAATGGCTTTTTGTGCAAAACCATCGTTTTTAAGCGAGGACAACATCATCACTTTTGGTCTGTTTTCAAGTGTAGAGATTTGTTCCAAGAGTTCATAGCCGTCGAAAGATTGCAAAACCACATCTGTCACCACAAAATCAACATTATTCTTACAAATCAGTTCAAACCCTTTTTCCCCATCATTCAAACAATCCACAAGTTCAACTCTTTCGTTTTGTAGCAAATATTCCTTTGTTTTTTCCCTCTCTTCATCAACATTGTCGAGTAACAAAACTCTAACTTTTTCCATTACATATTTAACTCCTTTTTTTTATTAATTACAAAAAGTTTAACATATCGCCAGAAAAAACTAAAAAAGTTTAGTGGCAATATATGTCTATCTTTTAAACAATTAAATAGAAAAAGTCGAAAAATGTCGAAGAAAAAAACACTCCGTTTTTTCTCACACTAAAATTCAAAAAAAGAGTGTTTCTTTCAATAATTTGACGGAAAAAATAAATTTTCCATTTTTTATAAAATTTTTTTTAATTAATTAGCCTATCACGCCAATGTATTGCCCCACCAAGTTTTCGTCGTCGTCTGTGAAGGCAGTTTCGTTGATCATAAACATTTTAAGATACGAGATGTCGCTGTCGTCCTCGCTTTCATACACAAAAAATCTTTCGCTGTCAAAGTCGAGCAGTGTGACACTGTTCACCTCTGACGAAAAAGCCGTGACAATCACCTCTGGCTCTCCCAATTTTGTTAAAGAAAATTCGTTTGAACTGTAAGTCATCTCAAATTCGACCATATACAAACTCTCAGATTCGGTGTCTTCATCATCGCTTGCTAATTGAAAATAAAACTCGCTATCCTGCGTCGCAACAAGAGTTGGACCAACTGTGCTGTCTGTCACAGTGACATTAAGCAAGGTTGAAGTTAAGCCACCATTATAAATCCTGAAAGAATAGTTTGTCCCGTCATAAAAAACACCAAGAACGCCTCTGTCAAGGCTTGCCCCGCCGGCACTATCGTCCAAGATTAGATATTCCAAAATTGTTCCTGCCGTGTCTGTGTCCTCAGTGTTAATGCTTAATTGAGAATACAGTTTAACTTCACTTCCACCATTAATTGTGGAATATAGTTTGCTTGCCAAAGTGTAATACACTCTGCCATTTTTCACAGAAATCAGAGAAATCTCACTTGAAGTTGGGGCAATCATCTGCTCTGCCGTTCCACCTGAAAGAGAAATTCGATACATCGCATAGTTTTCGTCGTCGTCTTGCACAACATAGTAGGCATAGGTGTTCACCGTTGCCGTGGTTTCGCCAGATTTGATGTTTTTCTGCTCATAGACCGCAAAAGAGGTGACGTCAGTCGCAAAAACGGAATCTTCCACATTTGTGTTTGTGCAATTCACAACAACAAGATTGCTGTCGCCGTCTTGAACGACAATGTAGGTTGTCCCGTTTATATAGACAACGCCATAATCGCATTCGCTTGAATATGAGGTTGTTTTGTAGAGTTCTTGATGCCCCGTGCCGTCAAGTTTGACCCTGTCAAATCTAACAAGCCCAGTCACCGTTTCGGACGCTGAGCCAGAAGTTGAGCCGGTGTATGGAGTGGAATAGTAAAGATAATCGCCACAAATGTAGAGTCCAGAATAGGAATAGCCACCAATGTTGTATGAAATGATCTCAACATTTTGAGGCACTCCGTCGTCGTCAAGCTCAACTTTGCCGTCTGTGCCAAGTTTCGTCCTGTAAATTCCATAATTTGTAAATTCACTGTCGCTGTCATATTTGTTGTCGTTCACACTTGTCAGTTCCGCAAAGTCGATGTAGGCGTTTGCAAAATAGAGATAGTCGCCTTTAACAACAGCACTCCCGCCATTTCCTAAAACTGTGTCCGTAGTATTTGGACCACTGCTAAGGCTTATCGCATTACACGCAAAAAGAATGGTGGAAAAAGCAAAAATTAATGCTAAAACAAATAATATTTTCTTCTTAAAAAACGTCTTCAATTCAGTCAACCTCACTAGACAAACAAATATAACAAAAAAACTTTTTTTTGTCAATGAATTCACACACATTTAAAAGAGGTTGATGACTATTTTTTTAGAAAAATGATTTTTTATTGCTTTGATTTCTTCAATCACACGAGTTCAATTTTTAGAGTTTCTCCCGTTTTTGCATCTTGACAGACAATCCAATAGCCCTCTTTTTGCGTGCTTAACACATCTTTTGGCAACCATTGTGCGTAATCGCTCAAATCGTCTGGTGGAGTGCTACTGTCGCATGATGGCACACCATAAGATATGTATTTGAGGACCTTTTCCTCATCAAAAATGAGTCCCAAAATATAGAAATTTTCCTCGCCGTCATATGTCACTCTCACCCATTTTGAGTTTGGAATAATCTCCTCCAAACTCTCATCTTTCTTATATTTTTCAAACAAAACTTCAACTTGGTCCTTCACTTGACCATAAAAATCTTTTTCTTCGTCTTCATTTTTATCTTTTTTGGGGTCAAATTCTTCATTTGTTTCTTCATCTTTTTCGTTTTTCTCGTCTTCTTTTTTATCAAAATCATTTGAAGAGTCGTTTGTTTTTAACTTTTTTGACAAAATCTCAGTGACATCTTTAAAACTCTCGCAATCACTATAAAAAGCGTCCCTATATCTGCAATTTGCACACGCATCAAAATAGTTTTCCTTTAAGTCCTCTTCGAGATTTTTATCAATTATTTTTTCAATTTTTTCATCATTTTCAACTTTATAAAGAGTGGAGGTGTTTTGTGGTTTTCTTGTCACAAAAGCGTCCTCGATTGTTTCATTTTCAACACTTGAATTATTGCTTCCAGACAGCAGAATTTCGGGACAAAAAGCGTTTGAAATGTCCACAACCGCACACAAGAGATTTTTGGAAAAATCAATGCTGTCATTCAGTTTAAACTCGCTTTTTCCGTCTTTCACAAGAAGTGGAATCTTCACAATTTTTTTGTCTTGTTTGATGCCAAGTGCTAAGTTTTTATCTTTAACTTTAAGGTTGAAAAACTTTATGATGCTGTTTTCTTTCTCTTTAAGACTCAAAACTGCTTTCAAATCGTCCTTAGTTTCATTATTTAATATCACTGTTTTCATCGCTACCAAAACTTTCTCTCCTTATCATATTTTCTACAATCATAACATAATTTATTTGTCGAAATAAAACAAATAAAAACAAAGTTTGTCTTTTTTGCACTAAAACAAAAAAACAAATACATTTTTTAATATATATGTTTTTTTTGTCTTTTTTGATAAAAATATTTTTAAAATCTAGCCCAAAATTCTAAAAAGTTGCACATATTCTTTTGACGAAAGGTTTTCAGGACGAGTGTTTTCATCAAGGCTCATCTCTTCAAATGTTCTCAAAATTGTTTGTTTATCCTTGCCCATTTTGATAAGATTATTAAGTAGTTTCTTTCGCTTCATCGCAAAGCAACTGCTCACAAATCTCTCATATTTTTCCTTGTCAAAACTGCCAAACTTGTCGTCAATTTTTTCAATCACAACCACGCACGAATCCACCCTTGGCACAGGCACGAACATTTTTCTTGGCACTTGTTTCACCATCTTACAACTGCCAAAAGTGGACAAAATCACACTTGGAATGCCATATTCACTCGTTGACTTTGAAGCAACAAACCTCTCCCCCACTTCCTTTTGAACCATAATGAACATCTTTTCCAGTCTTTCACTTTCAAGCAAAAACTTGAACACAATCTGCGAGGTGATGTTGTAGGGAATGTTTGCCACAATGTCATATTTTTCACCTTTAAACAACTCATCAATTTCTTGCGTTTTCACTCTCAAAATGTCACTCAAAACAATCTCTAAATTGCTGAATTTTTCCTTAATGACAGACAATTTTTCGGTTAGAGTTTTGTCAATCTCAAAACTCACAACTCTTTTAAAATTCTTGGCTAAAACTTCCGTTAGAGTGCCCATTCCTGCACCAATCTCTAAGATATTGCTTGACTTGTCAAGCCCCAAATCTTTAACCATTTCAGTCAAAAAAACAGTGTCAAAAATGAAATTTTGACCAAACTCTTTTTTAAACCTAAATTCACTTTTCCCTTTTTCCATTTTTTCCTTTCTTTTATTTATTTTTTTAAGTAAAATATGCTAAAAACTAAACAATTTTCTTGTGTTTTCTGCACTTTTTTTGATTACTTCTTCAACAGAAAGCCCCTTAATCTCCGCCACCCTTTTTGCCACAAATTCCACGAATTTTGGCTCGTTATTTTTGCCACGTTTTGGCTCAGGGGAAAGATAGGGGCTGTCGGTTTCAATCAAAATCCTTTCCATCGGAACACTTTTTACAACATCTAAAATTTCCCTCGCATTTTTGAAAGTGACAATGCCATTAATCCCCAAATAGAACCCAAAATCAAGAATAATTTTCGCCACTTCAACACTTCCGCTAAAACTGTGCACCACAGCAGAATGTTTGAGATATTTTTGATATTTTTTTATTATTTCCAAAAAATCTCCCATCGCTTCCCTCACGTGAAAAACGCAAGGAAGACCCAACTTGTCCGCTAGTAAAATCTGAGAAATGAGCATCTCTTTTTGCCTATTGATACTTTCTTTTTCATAGTGGTAGTCAAGCCCAATCTCGCCAATTGCCACAACTTTTTTCTCTTTTGCAAGCGTTTCAAGACGGGAAATGTCTTCAACTTTAAACGCACAAACATACTCGGGGTGGTATCCCACAGTCGCAAAAATATTTGAATTCTTCTGTGCAAGCACACAGCATTCTTTTGAGGTTTTCACATCTGCACCGCAACAAACGCAAAAAATGTTTTGCTCGGAAATTTCTTTTAAAATGCGGGGTAAATCCTCTTTTAATTTTTCATCATACAGGTGACAATGTGAATCTATAATCATAAAAAAATTATAGCATAAAATTTTTTGTCTGCATACCCTTTTACAGTTTTTCATAACTTAAAAATTTATAGCAAAAAAATTTTTTGTATGCATACCCTTTTCTAGTTTTTCATAACTTAAAAATTTATAGCAAAAATTTTTTGTCTGCATACCTTTTTATAAATTTTCATACCTTTTACTATGAGCAAAATTTGGTTTTGGTTAATTATTTCAAGCATCTGTATTCTGCTATATTTGAACCCTGAGATTATCCTTCCCTCAATGCTTGAAGCCAGCGAAAACACACTTAAACTTTGCATCAGTTTGTGTGCAATCTATTCGGTTTGGCTCGGAATTTTGCAAGTGATGGAAGATAGTGGCTTAAACAAAAGCCTTTCCAAAATTCTCTCACCCGTGACGAGAAAAATTTTTGGCAAACTCGACCCCGTCACAAACGAACTTATTTGCATGAACATTTCTTGCAACATTCTTGGAATGGGAGGTGCCGCCACCCCACTTGGAATGAGGGCGATGAAACGGCTGGACGACGGCAGTGGCAAAGCAAACAGAGCGATGATTATGCTCATCATTTTCGCCTCGACATCAATGCAAATTCTCCCCACCACAGTGATTGGGCTTCGCATAACAGCGGGAAGTGAAAGTGCCAGCAACATTATGCTTCCCACAATAATTTCCGCAATTGCAACAACTCTTGTGGGAATATTTTTGGCACTTTTAATTGAGGGTATAAAAAGAAGGAAGAAAAATAAATGAGTGTCTATCTCCTACCCGTTTTAATTTTTTGCGTTTTTGTCTATGCAAAAATTAAAAAAGTGAATGTCTACACAAGTTTTATTACCGGCGCAAAGCAAAGTGTAAATCTTGTTGTTAACATTTTCCCATATCTTGTCACCATAATGATTATGGTGCAATTCATCAAAATCAGCGGACTTGCACTCCTGCTTTCCAAACTTGTGTCGCCGTTTTTTAATCTTCTTGGAATTCCAAGCGAACTGTGCGAACTCGTGCTTTTAAAACCTTTCAGCGGGAACGGAAGCCTTGCCATTTTGAATGAAATCTACACTACATATGGCGTGGATAGTGCGATCGGGAGAAGTGCCAGCGTCATCGTCGGCAGTTGCGACACGGTGTTTTATGTGACGACACTCTACTGCTCGCAAACAAGCGTGAAGAAACTTTCCTACGCAATTCCTGTCGCCCTTTTTGCCACTCTTTTTGGGGCAGTTATAAGTTGTTTTTTGTGCCAAATTATGTAAAAAACATATCAAAAAACACGCAAAAAACGATGAAAAAGTGGCAAAAAACACGCAAAATTTGATGAAAATTTTACTAAAAAAAATGTTTATAAAAAAATTAGTTGCCACAAGTCATTTCAACTTCACAACCATAAAGCCCTTTTTTCACAAACTTTGCAAGCAATAGTTCCGCTTTATTTTTTTTAAAAACAAACTTCAAATTTTTGCACACAAGGTTATTTTTTTCTGCTTCAAAAAGAAGTTCTTGGAGGCGACTTGCCGTATAGACCAAAAACAACTTCCCCTTAAAACGCAGAAGTTGTGAAGACGCTGTTAAGATGTCGCTTAGCGTTGCTGAACTTTCATATTTTGCTGTTAAAAATTTTTCACTAATTTTCGAAATGTCTTTTGGCAAAATGTAATATGGCGGGTTACAAATGACCACATCTGTTTTTTCAAGCCCAACAATTTTTGGGGCATTTTTGAGGTTGTCGTTAAAAAACTGAATGTCTTTAATCTCGTTATATAAAAGAGTCTTTTGCGACATGTCAAAAAGGCGTTTGTCAACTTCAAAACCTAAAATATTCCCCGGGTGACACTTTGCAAAAACTAGCACGCTCACGACACCACTGCCCGAGCAAAGTTCGACGACACTCTCGTTTTTTTTAATTTTAGCAAAGTCCGAAAGCAACACACTGTCGCTGGAAAATTTATAAAGGCTGGCATCTTGCACAATTTTAAGATTGTCCCGCTCTAAATCTTCTAAAACTTCGCCATTTTTCAGTTCAATTCTCATTATCTTCTTCGTCTTTATTCTTTTTAAAATTCTTAGGTCTTTTGTCTTCCCCGCATGTATTTTGCAACATTATGACGTCTTTGACATCAAAGTCTTTAAAATGCACACTGCCGTCAGCACTTTCAAACTTCACAGACACCACTTGTTTGAGCAAATTTCTGTATGAAACAGTCCCCACTCCTTCGGCAGTTTTCACCTGCGAATTCACCCGTGGGGTTGTCGCTTGCAATTCATTATAGACTGGGTCTTCATAGGCAAGACAACACATTAACCTGCCACATGCACCGCTGATTTTAACGGGGTTTAGTGCCAAATCCTGAGTTTTTGCCATCTTTATACTCACTTTTTCAAAGTCGTCTAAGTGTGAGCAACAACAGCAAACCCTCCCGCAGATGCCAATCCCCCCAACCATTTTTGCCTGATCCCTCACTCCAATTTGTTTGAGTTCAATCCTCGTGTGGAGGGTGCTTGCGAGTTCTCTCACGAGTTCTCTAAAATCCACTCTATTTTCACTGATGAAGTCAATCAAGACTTTTGAACTGTCAAAAGAATACTCTGCATTCACGACATTCATATCAAGTTTAAGTTTTTCCACAATTTTTCTTGTTTCGTTTAAAGCAAATTTCTCTTTTTCGTTATTTTTCTCATTTTGTAAAATGTCGCTCTCGCTTGCTTTTCTCAAAATCTTTTTGAGATTATCCTCTTTTACAAGGTCGTTTGACACACTCTCCACAATCCCAAAACTCTGCCCAAGAGCACTCTCTGCGACGACAAAATCTCCTCGCTTCAAGATGTCGTTTGACACGAATGAAAAAAGTTTTGGGTTGTATTTAAACCTCACGTCTATCTTCTGCATAAATATTTCACCTCCAAAATGTATAGTAACAAACTATCAATGAGCATATCGGCATTGCAATTCGACTCTTTTTCCTTCTTTATCTCAAAGATTTTTCTTATAATCTTGTCCACACTGTCGCAGTCATATTCCTCGCAAATACTCAAAAGTTCTTTCAAGTGTAATTTATTTTTCATCAAACTCTCTTTGTCCAGTTTGATTAGCATTATGTCCCTGTATAAACTCTCAAAAACTTCGAGAACAAGCCCTAGATTATCCTTTTGTCCTCTAAGTTTTGAGGAATATTTAAGCAGATATCTGCTATCCTTCATCTCAAGAATGGTGTTAAGACAATTTTTGAAAATGTCGGCAAAAACTTCGTCTTTCAAAAAAAAATTTGCCTTTTGAAGCGAGCCTTGTGCTATCTCCACAGCATTTTCAAGTTTTGAAATGTTTTCATCTTTAAAAGCCGAAAGCATTTCTCCATTACTGAGTGGCCTAAGTCGAATTTTCTTGCACCTTGACATTATTGTGGGCAGAATTTTGCTGGTGTTTGTGACATTCAAAATTATATAGGAATTCTTTGGTGGCTCTTCCAAAATTTTGAGCAGTTTGTTTTGGGACTGCAAGTTCGAAGAGGAAAAAGAATTGAAAATAAAAATCTTTTTGTCACTTTCAATCGGCGTTAAGTAGATGTTTTCAATCAAATCTTTAACATCGTCAACTAAAACATTTTTGCCATTTTGTGGATATATTCTCACATCACTGTGGGAAACCCGTTTACAATTTGGACATTCACCACAAGGCTTATCCTTGCCTGTGCATAAAAGAAATTTCGCAAAGCATAACGAAAAATTTTGAAGCAAAACTTCATCTTCTGTTTCAAACAAAAAAGAATTGCCAATCTGCTGTGCTTTTGTGAATTCTTTGAATTGGGGATTTTTAAAAATGATATCTTCAAATAAAGCCATAAGTCCCTACCTAGAAAAATTTTATCACATTTCAACTTTTTTCACAAACAAAAACAGAGGCGTTAGAAAAATGCCTCTGCCTAATTTATAAAAAATTGCTGTCTGGCAGTGTTTTCTATACTCTTATCGCAAGCACTTTCAATCTGATTGTGGCATTGTTGTTTTGTGGCAAAATGATGTTGACATTTTCGTTTATTTTCTTGCCCAAAAGAGCCTTGCCCACAGGGCTGTTGTTGGAAATTAGCCCTTTGGCTGGGTCACTTTCGGTGTCGCCCACAATTTTATATTCAAATTCGTCGTCAAAATCAAGGTCTTTCAATTTAACGAAACACCCGACACTAACGGTTTTTGCATCAAGTTTGTTTTGATTGATTATCTTTCCAAAACGAAGTTTGTTTTCAATCTCTGAAATCTCTGCTTCAAGTTGCGCCTGTTCCTCTTTAGCAGCATCATATTCAGCATTCTCACTTAGGTCACCAAATTCTCTTGCCACACCAATTTTTTTTGCAATTTCTTCTCTTTTTGCTGATTTTAAAAAATTAAGCCTTTCCTGTAAAGTCTTATAGCCCTCTTTTGTTAAAAAAATTTCTTCTTCCATTTAAGTTTAACCTCCTGCACTTAAAAATTTCAAAAAAACGGCAGTATCAACAAAAAGCCAATACAACCCTTTCTCAAAATCTCTTTATATTAAGATAATCAAAAAAAAATATTTTGTTAAATTTTTAAGTGACTTTCTTAATATCGAAAGATTATAATGATTAAACTATTTTATGTCAAGAGATTTTTAACTATTCAACTTTTTTGAAAAAGAATTTCAAAATTGAGTGCTTTCTGTTATACTGGTTATCGTAGGTTAAAAAAAAATTAAAGGACGGATTATGGTTAGAATTTGGGCGAAAATTATGAAAGAGGACAAAATTGTTAAAAGCACGATTTATGAGGACTCTTCCAACTTTGAAGTGGACAATTTTTTTGACTATTTGAGCAGTATCTGCCACACACTAGACCTTGCCACACCCATTCTCCTTGCAAAACACGTCTATCATTTTGTTGCGTTTAAAAACACCAGTTTTTCAAAATTTGACTTCATTGAGAAAATTTCTTTTGACGCTCTTGTGCTTGAAGATGCGACAAATTTTTGATGAGAAAAATTTTTTTTTGATTTTTTTTAAAATAATAGGGCTTAATAGCAAAAAATATTTTCATAAAATATAATATACCATCAATACAAACTCATCTCAACTCACAAAATCCCATATCGCTTGACATTTAGACGGAAAATGTGTTATTTTTTATTATTAAAAAAAGATAAAAGAAGAAAAAATTTATGAATTTATTTAATTCCCTCACAAAAACTGTGGAAGAATTTGTGCCAAAAGATAAAAATAATGTGAAAGTTTACACCTGCGGACCAACCGTCTATAACTTTGCTCACATTGGCAATCTTCGAACATATTTGATGGAAGACGTCCTTGTTAAAACTCTTTTATATAATGATTTTAAAGTGAAAAGAGTGATGAACATCACTGATGTTGGGCACCTTTCAAACGACAATGACGACGGCGAGGACAAGATGCTTAAAGGTGCAAAGCGAGAAAACAAAACGGTGCAAGAGATTGCTGAATTCTACACTCGTGAGTTTTTTAAGGACCTTAAAGCTTTGAACATTCAAATGCCAGACGTCGTTGAGCCTGCAACGCACTGCATTGACAGTTTTATCAAAGTTATCGGCGAACTTATTAAAAAGGGATTTGCCTATCTTTCGGGCGGGAATGTCTATTTTGACACCTCAAAACTTCAAAAATATCACGTTTTTTACAATTTTAAACAAGAGGACCTTGAAGTCGCTGTGCGAGAAAGCGTCACCGACGACGAAAACAAAAAAAATAAAAACGATTTTGTGCTTTGGTTCACCAATTCAAAATTTGAGCATCAAGCACTTTTGTGGGACAGTCCGTGGGGGGTGGGTTACCCCGGGTGGCACATAGAATGTTCTTGCATTGCAATGAAGCATTTGGGCGACTACCTCGACATTCACTGCGGGGGCATTGATAACGCTTTCCCTCACCACACCAACGAAATTGCTCAAAGCGAGGCTTATCTTTCTCACGAATGGTGCCACACTTGGATGCACGTTATGCACCTGCAAACTCAAAGCGGAAAAATGAGCAAGTCTAGCGGAGAATTTCTCACGTTGTCACTTTTCACGCAAAAGGGCTACAATCCTATGCAATATCGCTATTTCTGCCTTGAATCACACTATCGAAAACCTTTAATTTTTTCATATGACATCATCGACAACTCGGCAAAATCATATAAAAAACTGCTCTCACGCATTTCAAACCTAAAAGATGAGGGAGATGTGCAAAAAGAGAGCTTTGAAACATATAAATTGAAATTTAAAGACGCAATTAACAATGATTTAAACACTTCAATGGCTCTCACAATTCTTTTTGAAACTCTTAAAGATAGTTCCTTAAACGACAAGACGAAGATTGAACTTGTGAGGGATTTTGACAGGGTTTTGTCACTTGATTTACTTTCAGGAAATGTCGAAAACAAAAAAGAAGATGGCGACGCCACCTCCATTTCTGATCAAGAAATTTTAAGGCAAATTGAAAAGCGTGCCACAGCCAAAAAGAACAAAAATTATGCACAAGCAGACAAGATTAGAGACGCTCTTTCTGCTTTGGGGATTGTCCTTTCAGACAATCAAAACGGCACAACTTTCACTAGAAACTAACTCTAAAATCGCACAATTTTCACACGAAATTAACTTTCTTCCTTTAATGAACTCAGCATATAAAACAAATTTAAAAGTTCATAATTGAAATTGTAGTCTGCATTTAAAGCATCTTCCAACGCAACATCAAAAACGTTGTTATTTTTGATGCCAATGGCTCTGTTTTTGACGCCTTTTTCCAAGAGGTCAATCGCTTTCACGCCGAACTGCATTGCAAGCGTTTTATCTTCCACTGAGGGCTCTCCGCCACGCTGAATGTAGCCCACAACTGAATATTTTATGTCCACTTTTGCGAGTTTTGTCAACTTCTCGGCAAGCTCTTTAACGTCAAAAATTTTCTCGGCAATCACTATCGTTGGTGGCCTGTGAAGGTTTTTCACGCACCACAAAGTCTTTTCAATAATCTCTTTTTCGCTGACTGGCTTTTCTGGCACTGCCACAATGTCGCAAGCGGTCGCCGATGCCGTGTAGAGAGCGATGTCACCACAATATTTGCCCATAACTTCAAACACGACACCCCTGTTCATTGCGTCCATTGTTTGCTTCACATTTTCGATGTATGCACAAGCATTGTTCACCGCAGTGTCGAAGCCTAGGCATTTGCTTGTGTATCTCAAATCGTTGTCAATCGTGCCGGGGATACAGATGACATTAATCCCGCTATCCATCAGCAACTTAGCCCCTTTATACGAGCCGTCGCCACCAATTATTATTAGGGCGTCAACATGCCTGAATTTCAAGTTTTTCACGCACTTTTCCACCACTTTTTCCTCTTTAAACTCGGGAAATCTTGATGTTTTTAAGATTGAACCGCCAAGTGACGAGATGTTTTCAACTGATTTCAAATCAAGCTCCACAAAATTGTTTTCATAAAGCCCTTTATAGCCCATCATTACACCCAAAACTTTGATGTCTTTTCTCTGTGCAACCCTCACCAAAATGTTGATTGTCGCATTCATTGCTTGGCAATCGCCACCACTTGTTAAAACTGCCACTTTTTTAACTTCCATTTTTTTTCTCCTTTATTTTTTCACACACATTTTTACATTAATTTAATGTTATTTTCGTCAATAATTGCGTTGAGTTCGTTTATGAGATAGTTGTTTGGACTGACTAAAAAATTGAGTTTAAACGGCTTGTTTGTGCTTGAACACCTTACCATCACGGGAATGTTTCCCGGGTAATTTTTGAGAATGGTGAGAATGTTTGCGTGAAGAACGCCGTCTTTTGTGTCATACTTCAAATATAGGGTCTTTGTGTCTTGTGTTTTTTGCATCTGGTCGTTTAAAAAAACTAGGTTATCGGCAATGATAATCACACTATTATCGTCTCGAATGGACACTTTGCCGTGAATTTTAACAAGTGAGTCTTCAACAACTTTGCCCAAATTTCTGGCATACACGGCAGGGGTCACCATCACTTCAAAAGTGCCATACAGGTCTTCCACTTTCACTATTGCCATCTCTTTGTTGCCAACTCGTGTGAAAATCTTTTTGACTTCTTCAAGGCTCCCGCCACACCACACAAGTTCATCATTTTTGACGCCTTCGTTCTCTAAAATGTCTTTGTCGAAAACTTCTTCTTCCCCCAAAGCATTTTCCCCATTATCTTTTGAAATCATACTTGAGTTGAAAGTGAACTTGTTGAACTCGTCCATAAAATTGTCAAGAGGGTGGCCAGAAAGATAGATGCCCATCACTTGCTTTTCAAACTTCAATTTTGTCTGTTTTGTGTATTCTTTTATGTCTGGAATTTCAATGAAATCTCTTTTTGTGCCGGAAAAGGCATCGTCAAAAAGAGTTGTCTGCCCCGGCAACTTCGTTTTGTTATCTCTTGAAACTGAGTCCATAACCCTCTCATAGACACTCATCATTTGAGAACGTTTCAAAGAGAAACAATCACAAGCACCGCTCAAAATAAGGCTTTCAAGGCATCTCTTGTTAAGGCTCTTACCTTGCGTTCGCTCCACAAAGTCATAGAAATCCTCATATTTTCCCTTTTCATTTCTCTCTTTCATAATCTCGTCCACGACTGCAACTCCCACATTTTTAAGCGCAGCAAGACCAAAACGAATGCTGTTATTTTCCACACTGAAATATGTTTCGCTTTTGTTGACATCTGGTGGCAAGACTTTGATGTTGTTCTGCTTTGCATAGACAATATATTTTTTTATCTCGTCGATGATTGTTATCCTGTTGTTTAAAACTGCAACCAAAAATTCCACGGGATAGTAGCACTTCAAATAGCCCGTTTGATAGGAAAGATAGGCATAGGCGGCGGCGTGAGATTTGTTGAAAGCATACTTTGCGAAGTCTTCCATATCGGCAAAAACTTTCCTTGCAACACTTTCAGGAACGCCCCTTTTCAAAGCACCTTCAATGCTCTTTTCGCCCTTTGGGTCTTGAAAGCCGAAGATGAATTTTTCCTTTTCGGCTTGCATTTTATCCACTTTTTTCTTGCCCATAATACGCCTGACCATATCGGCTTGTCCAAGCGAATAGCCTGCCATTGCCTGCACAATCTGCATCACCTGCTCTTGATAGACAATGATGCCATATGTCGCTTCCAAAATGGGTTTTAGACAAGGGTCGTCATATTTAATTTTGCTGGGGTTGTGTTTGTTTGCGACATAGTCGTCTATATATTTCATAGGTCCCGGGCGATAGAGTGAAATCCCTGCTATTATATCTTCCAAATTGTCGGGCTTCAATTTCTTCATAAAGCGTTTCATTCCGCCACCTTCAAGTTGGAAAATGGCGTCTGTGCTCCCTGAGCCGATGAGTTTGAAAACATTAATATCGTCATAGGGCATTGCATAAAAATCAATGTCCTTATCGTGAATTTTCTTTATAAGTTTAAGCGTTTTATCAATATCTGTCAGTGTCCTTAAGCCCAAAAAATCCATTTTGAGAAGCCCTAAATCTTCGAGTTCGGTCATTGAATATTGCGTTGCAATCTCGTCGCTATTCCTCGAAAGCGGGACATATGTATCCACAGGACTTGGCGAAATTAAAACTCCGCAAGCATGGGTGGACGCCTGTCTTGGCATTCCTTCCAACTTGATGCTCATATCAATCACTTTGCGAATTTTCTCGTTTTCTTCATAAACTTTTCTCAAAGTTGGAATTATAAATTTGTCGTTTTGCTCCTCTCCCGTCGTGCCAAAATAATATTTTAAAACTGGTGGTTTTTTTATGCCGTCGGGAAGTTTTAGGGGGATTTCTTTACAAATTTTATCCACATCGGAAAGCGGAATGTTAAGAACTCTGCTGACATCTCTGATGGCATTTTTTGCTGCCATTGTGCCAAAAGTGCCGATGAAAGCAACATTTTCCTCACCATATTTTCTCTTCACATATTCTATAACTTCGTTGCGTCTGTTGTAGCAAAAGTCCACGTCAAAGTCGGGCATTGAAACTCTTTCTCGGTGAATAAATCTCTCAAAAAGGAGGTTATATTTGATAGGGTCGACACGGGTGATGCCAGTCGTGTAGGCGACAATGCTCCCTGCGCCACTTCCTCTGCCGGGTCCCACTGGAATGTTCTGTTGTTTTGCAAAATTTATGTAGTCCCACACAACGAGGAAATACTCCACAAAACCCTGTTCTTTGATTAAGCTTAGTTCAAAATCTGCTCTATTTTGAATTTCGGGAGTGACGACTGGATATCTTTCTTTTAGTCCGTCATAACACAATTTTTTCAAAAATTCAAAAGATGTCATTCCTTCAAGCACATATTTTGGAATGAAGTTTTCGTTATCATTCAAAGCACAACCTGCTGGCATATTTTCCTGCAACTCTTTGTCTTTGTGGCTTTTTGCCTTAATCGTGACAAGGCATTTATCTGCAATTTCTTGTGTGTTGTCTAGCGCTTCTTCATATGCGCCAAGCACTTCTTCCATCTCCTGCCTTGTTTTCACATAGAACTCGTTGCTTCCAAATTTCATTCTGTTTGTGTCGTCAATCAGTCTGCCTGTGCCAATGCATAAAAGGACGTCCTGCATCTCGGCATCTTCTCTATTGATGTAGTGGCAGTCGTTTGTCGCAACGGTTTTAACGCCTAATTCTTTAGCAAGTTTGCTGAGTGGCTCCAAAATTTCAATCTGCTCTGGCAGGTGATGATTTTGTAGTTCGATATAAAAATCACCCTCATCAAACATATTTTTAAGCCTTAACCCAAGTTTGTATGCTTCGTCATATTGCCTGTTTAAAAGCAGTTGTGGGATGTGCCCCACTAGACATGCGCTCAGGCAAATGACACCTTTTGCGTGAAGTGACAAAACGTCATAATCTATTCTAGGCTTGTAGTAGAACCCTTCTTTGCAGGCTATGGCACTAAGTTTTAAAAGGTTTTGATAGCCTTCATTATTTTTTGCAAGAAGAATAATGTGACCCATATCACTCTTGTCCTCTTTGCGAAATCTGTCATGGACAATGTAAAATTCACAGCCTATGATGGGCTTTATTTTGTTTTTATAGCATTCAGAAAAAAACTGCAACACCCCCGACATATTGCCGTGGTCGGTGATTGCAACGGCATTTTCACCGTGCTCTTTGACAGTTTTTATTAGTTTTTTAATTCTTGCTGCACCGTCTAGCAAACTGTATTCTGTGTGGACGTGCAAATGGACAAAATTCTTCATACGCTACCCATCTTTTTATCTTTTTCGCCAATTTTTTTATTTTTGTTGTCAATCTTTTCGGCGATTTTTATAAGTTTTTTAAGTTGATGATTAACTCCACTTTTAGTTATATGTGTTGAGAGTATCTTTGTCAAGTTTTCGAGCGACTCGTATGGGTTTGACAGCCTTAGTTGGCTCAACTCTTTCAAATTTTCTGGCAAAGCGTCAAGTCCAATCGTGTTTTTAATCTTCTTAATCGCCACAATTTGTTTGAGCCCCGCTTGCACGGTCTTTGTGATGTTTGCGTTGAGGCAATTATTTTGCCTGTTTATGTTGTTTCGCACTTCACGCACGGTCATCTCATTTTGAAGCTTGAGGAGCCCTCGAAATGCACCCACAGTTGCGAACAAGTCGCTGACTTTATCGGCTTCTTTGATGTAGAGAATGAAAAGATTTTTACGCTTACTTTTGCTGTTTGTGATGTTCAGTGAAAAAAGCAAATTGGAAAATTCGAGAGCAAAAATCTCGTTTGAAAAGATGAATTCCCAATGATAGCCACAAAAAGTTCGCAATTTTTTTTCCTTATTGTCGCCCAAAATTATGTTTGAAGTGGACGAAGTGGCGAACACCCCTTTCACATAACTTCTGGCACAACACTCGTTTTCAATTATGTGCTCGTCCATTCCCAAAACTAAGGAGGAGGAGTTGTCCATATTAAATTTCGTGAGCCCGCAATCAAACAAAATCCTGCTTGTCAGGTTTGCGGGAAGGGAGATGATGTAGCGAACGGCTTTGTTGACGTTCAAATCGGTGTCAATTCGCATCTCTGCATATTCGCCATAGAGGGTTTTTAGGCAATCGTTCACTTTTGGATAGACATTTTCGATGTCTGTCCTCAGTTCCACTGTTTGCGTTTCGCCGTTTTTCGAGAGTTCGCCACACGAGTGAATGACGGCAGACAAAAACGCCATTTTACAACATTCATTTTCAATCGGCGTTTCCAAAACTTCGTTTTTTACTTCGTGCGCAAAAGACATTTTCCGCTCCTATTCTAAGATTTCAACCTCTGTTTCAAGCATTATACCAAACTTTTCAAAAACTGTCTTTTTAATTTTGCAAATTAAGTTAAAAACTTGATGAAAAGTTGCTTTGCCGTTTGTGTTTATGATGAACCCACAATGCTTGGTCGAAATCTGGGCGTTTTTATATTTAAGTCCTTTTAAGCCACACATTTCAATCATCACAGGGGCATAATTTTCCTTTGGTTTTTTAAAAATACTGCCCGCATTCAGCGTTCCATAGGGCTGAGTTGCAAGCCGTTTTCCAAAAAATTGTGAGCAAAGGCCGTCTATATTTTCAGGTGAATCTTTTTTTAACTTCAAGACAACTTTCAAAATTATATAATTATTGTTTGTGAAATAACTGTTTCTGTATGAAAAACTGAGCGAATTCACATTTTTCCTAAAAATTTTCTCGCCGTCGGTGTAATAGACGCAGTCAACGACATCTTTCATCTCACCACCAAAACTGCCGGCGTTCATCTTCACCCCTCCACCCACTGTGCCCGGAATTCCATAACTCCATTCCAAGCCCGAAAGCCCATTTTTGATGGCAAAATGGTTGAGGGAAAACATATTTACACCCGCACCGCAGATGATAAATTCGTTTTTAACTCGAATGTTTTTAAGAGAGATTTTGATGACCACTTTCTCGTAAACTTTGTCGCTTGCAAGCAAATTGCTTCCGTTTCCAAGCACAAAAAATTCCACTTTGTTTTTTTTGCATAGAGAGATAATTTTGAGTAGTTTGGTCACTTCCTTAATCTCAATAAACGCACGGATTTTCCCGCCAATTTTAAAGGTCGTCAAGTTCTTGAAACTCTCGTTTTTCACAACTTTCACAGTGGGCAAAAATGTTTTCATATCTTTAAAAAAATTATAAAAAGATTTTTCCATACCCTTTTATATGCAAAAAAAAATATTTAGTTTAAGTTAAAAACAATTTTTCTTTTGAAGTCTTCACATTTTGAGCCATTTCTTCGTTTGAAATGAACGCCGACACGGAAGTGAGCTCTTCTTTTAGGACATTTTCAAATTCGAGCATGTAGCCTTCTTCATAAATGTTGCTTTCCAAAGTTGAGAAAAGTCCAAAGTCCGCAAGGCTGTTTTGTGACGACTCGCTTGTCAAAAATGTGGCAAATTCTTTTGCAAAAAGTGTTTTAACACTGCTCCCGCTATCCACGACAGAAATATATTGCACAAGGTCGGAGTAGTTCCCCAAAAAGTTGTATCTGCATGCTGAAAGTGAGCCATTTTCTTCCCTGTTTTTGCACCTTGCAACATCTCGCGCTGTGCCAAGAAGAGATTTTGTTTTTTTGTTTAGAAAGTTTTTGTAGGCGTCATAGGACGAAGTTGTTTCAAGAAGGTCACTTTCGCTTAAAGTTATGCCATTTTGAAAGAGGACTTCCGCTCCGTTAAAGGCGTTTGAAAGCGAAAGCCCAAGCATTTTGTTTTTGCTGTCGGCTTTGACAAGTGAGGACAAACTGTCTTCGTCTGTTGTGTAATTTTCGTGGGAAATGAGGCAATATCCCGACAAAATGTAGGGATAGGCAAGCAGTTTTCCGCTCTTTTTTCCATATTGCGATAAATCGCTCCTAATCTTTGAGTTGACATCTAGTTCGCTCAAAAACCCCTGAATATAACTTCCCACCCCAACGCCAAAAGAATAGAGGTCGGGCAAATTATTATTCCTGATGTTGAGTGCAAGTTGGTCGGGTGAAAGCGTCTTCACAACCACAAAACAATTGTTTTGTTTTTTGTTGAAATTCAAGGCTTGCTGTTGCAAAAATTTTGTCCTGCTGTTCGTCCCGCCCTCGAAAGTTTCAATGTTATAGAGTGTTAAGACAACTTTGGTGGAGTTTTCAAGATTGAAATATTCGTTTAATTTAAGTTCATAATTTTTTTCGTTAAAGATATAAAACGGGGAAATTATAAGAAAAAAAACACATATAAAACAAAAGAAAAATTTAACAAAATTTCTTTTTTTAAGTGCTTTTAGTTTTTTGAAAAAAATTAACCGCATAAATATTTATATGCGGTTTGTCACTTTTTTTAGGACAAGTAAAGTTAATTTAACTCTTTCAACTTTTCGATTATGTCTTTTGCAAGTTTTGGGGTGATTCCACTGACGGAAATGAGGTCGTCTGCTGAGGCCTTTTTCATTCTCCGAACACTTTTAAAACGTTCAATGAGATTATCTTTTTTCACCTTTCCAAGCCCATCAATCTCGTCTAGCAAACTTACAACTTGCTTTTTTCGTCGAAGTTCTTTGTGGAAAGTGACTGCAAAACGGTGCGCTTCATCTCTCACTTTTTGCAGGAGTTTAAGTTCGTCATCGTCTTTTGAAAGTTTTTTTGAAAGGGGGTTCTCTTCCACAAAGATTTCTTCCTGCTTCTTGGCAAGACTTATGACATCAATGTCTTTGTTAAAACTCTTAATGACATCTCTGCAAGCGTTGATCTGCCCTTTTCCGCCGTCAATCAAGATGAGGTCTGGGGTGCAAGAAAAACTGATGTCTTTGCTCGAAAGTTTTTCCAGACGCCTTGTTATGCTCTCTTTCAAACTCTCAAAATCGTTTGGACCGACAACTTCTTTTATCTTAAACTTTCTGTAATGTTTGCTCTCTTTTGCACCATTTATAAAAACAACAATACTACACACAGAACTCGTGCCTGAGATGTTTGAAATGTCATAACCCTCGATGCGAAGTGGCAAATTCTTCAAGTTCAATTTCTCTTTTATGCCGTTTAGAATGCTCATCTTTTTTCGTTTTCGTTTGCCTTCAAGTTCTAAGTTTTTCTCCAAATATTCTTTTGCATTGGCATTTGCCTGCATAACAAGTTTTTTGTTTACACCAGCCTTTTTTGGAGCAACAACTTTCATCTTTTTGCCTAATTTGAGACTTAAAGATTTGAAAAGTGCGTCCTCAAAATCGACGTCAAATGGAAGAAAAATCTTGTTTGGAAGCAAAGCATTTATCAAGTAATATTGCGTTAAAAACGAGATGAGCATCTGTTCATCATCAATTTGAGAATTTTCAAAACTGTAATTTTTAACTCCCATCATCTTGCCTTGGCGAATGAGAAGAACTGTGAAGACATAAAACATATCGCTCTTTTCAAAGCCAAAAACATCAATGTTTTCGACATTTGTGAGAGCGGTGACTGCCTTTTCTCGAATTTTTTGGAGAGTAAATTTTAAATCTCGAAGTTTGATTGCAAGCTCGAAGTTTTGAGTTCCCACCGCTTTTTGCATTTTGTTGCAAATGATGTCATAGACAGCACTGTCCTTTCCATTCAAAAATTCATACACTTTTGGCAAGAAACTGGCATAATCTTCCTTCGTGATTTTGCACATGCAAGGTGCGGAACAAAGCCCAAGCGAATAGTTCAAACAGCCCCGCCTCATTCTGTGGTTGTCTTTAATTTTCTTGTCACAAGTCCTGATTGGATAGGCATAATTAACGGCTCTGACGACATCGCTTACATTAACCCCAAAATATGGGCCAAAATATTTCGCGTTGTCCTTTTTTAATTTCCTGACAACTTCAAGTTTTGGAAAGTCCTCATCTGTGTCAATTTTTATGTAGGGATAGGACTTGCCATCTTTAAGCAAAATGTTATAAAAAGGCATATGTTTTTTGATTAAATTACATTCAAGCACCAAAGCGTCGAGTTCAGAATTCGTGAGAATATAGTCAAAATCGGCAACTTGCGACACCATACTTTTTGTCTTGTCGGCCTGATTTTTGTTCAAAAAATATTGGCTGACTCTGTTTTTTAGTCTCTTAGCCTTGCCAATGTAGATTATGTTGCCAAAGACATCTTTCATTATGTAAACGCCGGGAGAAAGTGGCAATTTATTCAATTTTTCTTTTATATCCATCTTATTCCTTCAAAAATAGAATATCACAAATAAAATAAAAACAAAAGTGTTTTGTTATTTTGTCGTTTATCCTAATATGTAATCCACCCCGTCCGACATTATGCTCTGCACAAAATCGTTACCCAGACTGTATAAAATATATTTTCCTTGGCGTTTGTCAGAAACCGCATTAAAATTTTTCAAAAAACGAAGCTGGTGGCTGATTGTCGTTTGATTTATTGAAAGGTATGTTGACAGGTCGTTAACACACATTTCACTCAGTGCCAAGGCGGATAAAATTTTAAGACGAGTGGAGTCTGCAAACAAACTGAAAATGTCCGCAAGTTGTCGCAAAGTGTGGTTCTCGGGCATATAATACTGCAAGTTTGATAAAGTTTTTTTATCAATTGCTACATAATCTTGTTCCATTATCTGCTCCTTTTCTCAATTATAAAACAAAAAAGTTGCAAATACAAAATGAGATTTTGACAAAAAATGGATAAATAAACTTTAAAAAATAATTTTTTAGAACAAAAAGGAGAAAATATGGACACCACCTATCTCATTCTTGCACTTCTAATCTCTATTTTCACGACGGCCACAAACACCGACCTTAACACAAACACAAATTTCTTGATTTTGCTCCTACTTGCGTTGTCGGGGACATCTTCCAACAATTGTTGTTGCCAAAACAATAGTTGTTGTGGTGGCAATCGTGTGTTCTAATGAAAAAAACCTCTTTTGTGTGAGGTTTTAATTTTTCTCTAAATAATTTTTTATAGAATATTTTATTTTTATTTTAATGTCACCAGACCTACTTTATCATAGACATCTTTTAGAGTTTTAAGTGCAATCTCGCTTGCCTTTTTTGCTCCTAAACTCATCATTTTGTCCAGATAATCTCTATTTTCTTTGAGTTCGTTCAGTTTTTTCCTTATTGGCGACATTTTTTCGATGACACTTTGTGCGGTTTGAACTTTAAGTTCGCCATACTGACAACCTTCAAAATGCTTTTGCGCTTGCTTTATCGTGATGTCCTTCATGCAAGAATATATGGTGAGCAAATTCGAGACACCGGGTTGCTCTTCACAAAACTTAATCCTGTTTTGACTATCCGTTACTGCTCGTTTAAACTTTTTCATAATTGTTTCGTCGTCGTCGTCAATATAGATGACATCGTTATCATTGTTTGTTGTCTTTGACATTTTTTTTGTGGGGTCAAGTAGCCCCATAATTTTTGCACCAGTTTCTTTCACAACTCCCTTTGGAATGGTGAATGTTTCGCCATAACGAGAATTGAAACGAGTGGCAATGTCCCTGCAAATCTCAACATGTTGCATTTGGTCGATGCCAACTGGCACAATGTCTGCGTGATAGAGCAAAATGTCGGCTGACATCAGCATTGGATAGGCAAAAAGACCCACTGAAACATTTTCCTTTTTCTGCTTTTGGTCCTTAAATTGAGTCATTCTGCTTGCTTCACCAAAATATGTTAAGCAATTCATAATCCAAGCAAGTTCGGCGTGCTCTTTCACATGAGATTGACAATATATTATGCTCTTTTTTGGGTCTAGTCCACAGGCTAGAAAAGTGGCAAACTGAGTGTAGGTGTTTTCACGGAGTTCGTCCTTATCTATATTCACCGTTAGAGAATGCAAGTCTGCGACTGCAAAAATGGAATGATAGTTTTCCTGCATCTCACACCAATTTTTAATCGCTCCAATATAGTTTCCAAGAGTAAGTTTACCCGTTGGCTTTGTGGCACTATATATGACTTGCACTGTTTTCACCTCAATTGTTTTTTAGCTTTACTTTTCGTCTTTCTCAGTCTTCTTTTTAGTTGTTCTTTTCACTGTTTTCTCGACCTCGGGTTTTGAGACTTCACTTGCTGATTTTGCCGTGGTTGTTGTGATTTTTTTAGGAGATAACTGACTTTTCACACTCTCTTTTGTGCTTTCCTCAGGCAATTTTTCATCTTTGACGATACTTTCCGTTTTTACTGTTTTCGTCTCTCGCTTTACAGGTGCTTTTTTAACCTTTGCCACAGAGACTTCTTCGTTTTGAAAAAATATTTCACCAAGGGCTTCATTTTCAGGTAGAGTCATGTCTAGCTTTTGACCCTCTTTACTCTTCTCTCTGGCAAGATTGAGTTGCATCATATATTTTATATGATTTTCTTTAAGTTCAATGTTTCCCATCACAATCACACTGATGATTGCGGCAAGTGGAGGTGCAATCAACATTCCCAAAAAACCAAACATTGCACCGCCCAGGACGATTGATGCCGTGACAATGAGAGCACTGACTTTCAACTTATTCCCAGTGATTATTGGCACAAGAATGTTTAAAACTATCGTGCTGACGATGAATGTGGCAAGAGCCATATAGAGTGCTGCGTCCATTGAATTGAAGATGAGCGTGAACAAAATGGAAGGAACGGCGCCAATGTAAATTCCATAATATGGAATAAAGTTGAAGATGCCGATGATGAGGGCAAGCTCCCATGTGAACCGCAAACCAAGCAACATATAGGTGACGCCAAGAGCGACAAATAGAAGGATAAATTCAATTAATTTACATAAGACATAGTCAAAAAGAATTTTCCCTGAGTTTGCTGTCAAAACACACATCTCGTCTGCTCTTTCTTTTTTAAAGTTTGCATAGACAAAACGTCTACTGAACCTTGATATCTTCTCTTTATCTTTCAAAAATAGGACTGTCAAAATCATTCCCATCAAGAAATTGATGGCACCCATCACAAGACTCATTGAGAATTCCATAAGCCCGTCAATATAGAAAACGGTTTCTTTCAAACTGTCAAAAAGCGAGGTCAAAACATCTCTCACACTGCCTTGGTCAAGATCTGCACCAAACCAATTTTGAATGAGAGTCGTTATCTCCGTCACAACGTTATTCACCATTTGGTCCCAACCATCGCCCGCGCCTGTGGTTAATTCTGTGACCACGTCAATGATTTTTGGCACAAGAATTGAGATGATTAAAATAAAAATGGCAAGGATAACAATAAGAACAGTAAGGATTGAAATTGTCCTCTTTATTCCAAATTTATATGGGCTGTTTTTAAAAGCATTTTTTAAAATGACATTTTCAGTGAAATTGACTAGCCTGTGAAAAATGAATGCCCCAACAATACCAATTATAAGTGGGGTGATGCCAGAGAGTAGTCCACTGATTATATCCGAAAGGTAGGGACTTAAAACATTACTGAGAGCCATTGCAATGAAAAAAGCCCAAAACATAGCCATGGTCAAACTGAACCATTTTATCTTAAAAGGCGAATTTTTTGAAGTGTCGAAGTTTTCAAATTTATTTTTTTCCATATATTACATTATAATATAAAAAGATGAAAACAAGCAAATAATTTATTGAATTTAACATTTATTGTTTGTTTTTTGTTTGCAATAAAAAAGCACCTTGAAAAGTCAAAGTGCTTTATTTTAAAATCTTTAATTATGCAAGAATGTCAACAACAACGCCCGATCCAACCGTTCTGCCACCTTCACGGATAGCAAACCTTATTCCTTTTTCGATTGCGATTGGGGTGATGAGATCAATGGTCATCTTAACATTGTCGCCAGGCATAACCATTTCAACGCCTTTTTCAAGTTCGATTGAACCTGTCACGTCGGTTGTCCTGAAATAGAATTGTGGACGATATCCATTGAAGAATGGAGTGTGTCTTCCGCCCTCTTCCTTTTTAAGAACATAGACTTGTGATGTAAACTTTGTGTGTGGCTTTATTGTGCCCGGTTTACAAAGAACTTGCCCTCTTTCAATGTCCTTTCTCTCAATTCCTCGAAGAAGAACACCAACATTGTCGCCTGCTTCGGCTGTGTCAAGAAGTTTTCTGAACATTTCGATCCCTGTGATGACAGTCGTTTTGTCGGAACCAAGCCCGATGATTTCAACTGTTTCGCCGATCTTACAAACACCACGTTCCACACGTCCAGTTGCCACTGTGCCACGTCCTGTGATTGTGAAAACATCTTCCACAGGCATCAAGAAAGGCTGGTCATTTGCTCTCTTTGGAAGCGGAATGAATGTGTCAACTGCGTTAAGCAGTTCTTCAATACATTTGCATGCTGGATCATCTGCGTGTCCCCCCTGAGCGGCTTCAAGAGCCTTCAAAGCAGAACCTCTGATGATTGGAGTCTTATCCCCCGGGAAACTGTATTCGTTAAGAAGGTCACGAATGTCCATCTCAACAAGATCGAGCAACTCTGGGTCGTCGACTTGGTCAACTTTGTTCATAAACACAACAATGTATGGAACACCAACCTGACGAGCGAGCAAAATGTGCTCTCTTGTCTGAGGCATTGGTCCATCTGTTGCAGAAACAACAAGAATTGCTCCGTCCATCTGGGCAGCACCTGTGATCATATTTTTAACATAGTCTGCGTGTCCGGGACAGTCAACGTGAGCATAGTGTCGGTTTGCTGTTTGATACTCGACGTGAGATGTGTTGATCGTTATCCCCCTTGCTTTTTCCTCGGGTGAATTGTCGATGTCCTCATATCTCATCTTTTGAGCCCAACCCTTTGATGCACACCACATAGTGATTGCAGCAGTAAGAGTTGTCTTACCATGGTCAACGTGACCAATCGTTCCAATGTTAACATGTGGCTTACTTCTGTCAAATTTAGCTTTTGCCATAATATATATCCTCCTAAAAACAAAATCAATTATAATTTATTTTAATTGTATGTCAAGCGTAATTATATGAATTTTTATTTTTTTTGTCAAACAATTTCACTTAATTTTTTCCGCATTAGACATTTTTCTCTAAAACTTTTTTTTATTCTTTCTTTCTCTCTCCCACAATTTTCTCTGCGACACTCTTTGGCACTTCGGCATAGTGAGAAAATTCCATCGTGAATGTTCCTCTGCCCTGTGTTGATGAACGCAAGATTGTGGCATAGCCAAACATTTCCGAAAGTGGAACTATTGCATTGATTGCTATTGTCCCTTTAATCGTTTCTGTGCCTTGAAGCACTCCACGTCTGCTTGTGAGCCCGCCCATAACTGTGCCAAGATAGTCCTCTGGCATCTCAACCTGAATCTTCATTATAGGTTCAAGTATCACTGGGCTTGCTTTCTTTGCACCTTCTTTGAATGCCATTGAGCCTGCAATTTTATAAGCCATTTCAGATGAGTCAACATCGTGATAGGAGCCGTCAAATACAGTTGCTCTAAAATCCACCGTTTCATAGCCAGCAAGAACACCATTTAGCCTTGCTTCCTTTATGCCACTGTCGATTGCTGGAATATATTCTCTTGGAATTGATCCACCCACAACCTTGTCCACAAATTCATAGCCTTTGCCCGGTTCGAGTGGTTCAAGCCTGATCCAACAATGTCCATATTGTCCGTGTCCACCTGTTTGACGGATATATTTTCCTTCCGCTTCAACAGTTTTCCTGATTGTTTCCCTGAAACTGACTTGTGGTCGCCCAACATTAACTTCAACATTGAATTCTGTGCGAAGTCTGTCAACTATGACGTCAAGATAGAGTTCGCCCATTCCTGCAATGATTGTTTGACCTGAATCTTTGTCGGTCCAAGTTTTGAAAGTTGGGTCTTCTTCTGCAAGTTTGACAAGTGCATTAACCATTTTCTCTTGCCCTTGTTTTGTGGTTGGTTCAACCGCAATGTTGATGACTGGCTCTGGGAAAATCATACTCTCCAAAATGATGGGGTGGTCAAAATCACACAAAGTGTTTCCCGTTGTGCTTGATTTAAGCCCAACAATAGCAACGATGTCGCCTGAGTGTGCTTCTTCAAGGTCTTCCCTGTGGTTTGCGTGCATACGAAGCAATCTGCCAATTCTTTCTTTAACTCCCTTCACTGGGTTTAAAGCATATGAGCCTGCTTTTAATGTGCCTGAATAGACTCTGAAATAACTTATGTTGCCAACGAATGGGTCTCTTGCCACTTTGAACACAAGTCCGGACATTGGCTCGCTGTCGTCTGCTTTTCTTTTTTCTTGCGTCACTCCATCAAGTTTTGTGCCAACAACATCGTCAATATCAACTGGGCTTGGAAGGTAGTCAACAACTGCGTCAAGGAGTTTTTGCACACCTTTATTCTTAAACGAACTTCCGCATGTGACTGGGAAAAGTTTCAAAGCAAGTGTTGCTTTTCTTATCCCCGATTTAAGCTCGGGAATGGTGATCTCTTCACCTGCAAAAAATTTTTCAAGTAAAGTGTCGTCTGTTTCCGCAACCGCTTCCACAAGTTGAGCACGATACTCTTTTGCCTTTTTAAGCATATCCTCGGGAATTGCTCCAATAATCATCTCTTTGCCCAAATCATCTTTATATAGGACTGAATTCATTTCAACAAGGTCAATAATACCCTTGAAACTCTCGTCCTGTCCAATTGGAAGTTGAATTGGGACAGCGTTTGCCCTGAGTCTGTCTTTCATCATATCCACAGCTCTGTAAAAATTTGCATCATCTCTGTCCATTTTGTTGATGTATGCAATCCGTGGAACTTTATAGTTGTTTGCTTGTCGCCAAACTGTTTCCGATTGAGGTTGAACACCGCCTCTTGCACAAAAAACTGCCACTGCTCCGTCAAGCACTCTAAGACTCCTCTCAACTTCAATTGTGAAGTCGACGTGTCCCGGGGTGTCTATGACATTTATAACGTGGTTTTTCCAATGCGCTGTTGTGCATGCACTTGTGATGGTGATGCCCCTTTCTTGTTCTTGTGTCATCCAGTCCATTGTGGCTGCGCCATCATGAACTTCGCCAATCTTATGCGTCTTGCCTGTATAGAACAGAATTCTCTCGGTTGTGGTCGTTTTCCCAGCATCTATGTGTGCCATAATGCCAATATTCCTGTATGTTTCTATTGGAAAACTTCTTGCCATTTTATCTCCTTTTTTCTCTTAAAATTACCATTTGAAATGCGCAAATGCTTTGTTTGCCTCTGCCATTCTGTGCATCTCGTCTTTCTTTTTGATTGCTCCGCCTGCGTTGTTATAAGCATCGATAATCTCACTTGCCAATTTCTTGTTCATTTCCTTATCTCCTCCACGCTTTCTGGCAAACGAAACTAACCATCTGATAGCCAAAGTTTGGCGTCTGTCTGGTCTTATCTCAGTGGGAACTTGGTATGTTGCCCCACCAACTCTTCTCGCTTTTGTCTCCAAAACGGGTTTTGCGTTTTCAAGTGCTTGTGTAAAGACTGTCATTGGGTCTGCTCCCAACTTCTCCTTTATTATATCAAATGCACTGTAAACAATCCCAAATGCAATCCCTTTTTTGCCTTTCATCATCACTTGGTTCACAAGTTTTGTTACGATGATTGAATTGTGGACTGGATCTGGTAGAACTTCTCGCTTTGTTGCACGATTTCTTCTTGACATATTTTCCTCCTTGTTTAATTTTTTAGACTCATTTAAAAGTCTTTGTATTTAAAAAAATAAATTGTTCTATTTATTTAGCCTTTTTTGCGCCGTATTTCGAGCGTCCCTGTTTGCGTTTTGCAACGCCAGCAGCATCAAGTGTTCCACGGATTATGTGATATCTCACACCGGGTAAGTCCTTGACTTTTCCGCCACGAATTAAAACAACGCTATGCTCTTGTAAGTTGTGACCTTCACCCGGGATATAGACCGTTCCCTCTTGCCCGTTTGACAACTTAACTCTGGCAATTTTTCTTAAAGCAGAGTTTGGTTTTTTTGGTGAAGTGGTGGTTACAGAAAGACAAACACCTCTTTTTTGTGGGTTGTGTTCCAAAATTGGAGTCTTAGATTTCTTTGTAACCTTTTTTCTGCCATTCCTTACTAATTGATTGATTGTAGGCATATTTTCCTCCTTAATTATTGTGTGAAGGTTTTTTAATTTGCAACCGATTAAAAAACTCTCTCTTAAAAAACTCTAAATTCAAAAAAATTGGAATTGTTTTTTTTAAAAATTTTAAAATTTTTTTAAGTTTGCAAGAATAATCTTGCTAGAACAATCTATTTTGCGTTCCAAACAAATAAACTGATTGCCATTTTCGCATTTTTTGCGATGATACAACGGATTAAATATAGCAAAACAACTAAAAAAAGTCAACACCTATTTGACTTTTTTATCATATTTTTAGAATAATTCTGTAATTTATGTGAAAGAAAAAAAATTAATCAAGTTTTTTAAGGTTGTTTTTGATTTCTGCGTCAACTAACAAAACTATATCTTTCTTGTGTTGACTTCTGGCTTCAATAAAAGTTCGAGGTTTTTCCACAACTTCGCCATACATTTTAAGAGAAAGTTTGCAATATTCTCTGAGGTATCGTCTGGCGGTGAAAAAGGCTTCTTCAACTGTTTTGCCCTGACAAAAAAGCCTCAAGTCGTCAAAGGCAACGATGAAATTGTCGTTTTCTTCATCTTTATAAAATGTTGCTGGGAAAATGTATTCCATAACTTAACACCCTTCTATTAAAATATTTTATCATAGTAAAAATTTTATGTAAAACAAAATGAATAAAAAATTTGAAATAATAAAAATCCACCAGTAGAACTGGTGGTTTTTCATTTTAGGGTAAAACCCTCTGTTACTAGCTTAGCGAAATCGCTTACTCTTCGTCTGCCACTTGCGAAGCGAACCGCTAATTT
>Ga0247841_10000702_pt1 | contig 84384 bp, 71 predicted proteins | sample LaCruzMarch2015__2_FD_192410 | JGI IMG/M metagenome (GOLD analysis project Ga0247841, IMG submission 192410) | Freshwater microbial communities from meromictic Lake La Cruz, Castile-La Mancha, Spain - LaCruzMarch2015_18m | ecosystem: Environmental > Aquatic > Freshwater > Lake | place: Spain... | reverse complement strand
TAAAGCCCGTAGACACCAGGCGTGGTGAGGATCCCGCTATAAACCACCCTGCTGCTGTCCGCTGCGAGGGCGAATTGATCGAGGCCACCCGAGACCAGCGCATTGGTGAGTTTGATTTGGGTGCCAGCAGTGCTTGTTGAGGCGCTGTAAAGCTCTTCGACTCCGTCCATAGTGAGGTCCCCTTGATAAACCGCCCTGCTGCCGTCCGCTGTAATGGCGAAGGAACTGACGGTGCCCCCTGGCACGGGGGTATTGTTGAGTTTGATTTGGGTTCCAGTGGCAGTTGTCGAAGCGCTGTAAATCTCCGTGACAGTGGTCGTTTCGAGATTCCCGGTATAAACTGCCTTGCTGCCGTTCGCTGTAACGGCGAAGCCACGGACGTAACCACCCGCCACGGGGGTATCGTTGAGTTTGATTTGAGTGCCAGCAGCGGTTGTTGAGGCGCTGTAAAGCTCGTCGACACCGACCGTGGTGAGATCACCGGCATAAACCACCCTGCTGCTGTCCGCCGTGGGGGTGGCGTTCATCCCGGAGCCACCCGTCACGCTGCCACCCGGCACCGGTGAGTTGTTGACTTTGATTTGGGTGTCGGCAGCAGTTGTCGAGGCGCTGTAAAGCTCCACGACCTCGTCTGTAGTGAGGTCCCCCAGATAAAGCGCCTTGCTGCTGTCCGGTGTGAGGAAAATGGAGTCGGTCCACACATCACCATTTGTCACGGGTGTATTGTTGAGTTTGACTTGGGTGCCGGCAGCGGTTGTTGAGGCGCTGTAAAGCTCGATGACATTGACTGTGGTGAGACCCCCGCTATAAACCACCCTGCTGCTGTCCGCTGTGAGGTGATAGTAATAGCTGATGTTACCGCCCGGCGCGGGGGTATTGTTGAGAGTGATTTGGGTGCCGGCAGCGGTTGTTAAGGCGCTGTAAATCTCGTAGACATTGTCCGTGGTGAGATCCCCTCTATAAACCGCCCTGCTGCCGTTCGCTGTAGGGGCGAAGTTATAGACGTCGCCACCCGGAGTCGGCATATTGTTGAGAGTGATTTGGGTTCCAGAAGCGGTCGTTGAGGCGCTGTAAAGCTCGAAGACATTGTCCGTGGTGAGATCCCCTCTATAAACCACCCTGCTGCTGTCCGCCGTGGCGGCAGCGTCTTCGCCGCCGCCATACTTGACGCCCCCACCCGGCACGGGGGTATTGTTTAATTGCGTTTGGGCGAGTGCGGAGGCGGCGCAAAGAAACGCGCAGATCGGGAAGAGGCAGATTTTCATATTGGAGAATACAGGGTTGCTGGTTTTTGTGATTTGGCGCGGCTCGGCTCACTGGGCGGCTGCGCGATTTTTTCCGGCGACCGGTTGTGCCGACGAATCATCCCCTTCCGGCGGGGGACTGGCGATGCTTATAAATTCACTCAGAGTGAATTCCGGAACAGGTAGGAATGGGTGCGAGGCGGGGCTGCGAATCAGGAGGGAAACGCTCCGTCGTTTCATGGGTCAACACTTCTTCGGCGTTAGGAACAAACTTCGGCTTATCCAAACCCTGAGAAGGGCGTGCTTTGTGGGCTGTGCTTTGTGGGCTTGCGGAGGGAAGAGGGTTGTGTGATGGTCCGGACATGAAGACGATTGCATTGGAGTTGACTGATCCTCTGGCCGAGGCGTTGGAACGGGCCGTGAAGGAAAGCGGCTGTGCGGCGCAGGAGTTGGCCCGCGAAGCTCTGCGGGACTTCCTGCTGCACGGGCGTTTCGCTCTGCAGGAACAACACCAGCTCGAAGATGTCGCGTCAGCACTTCGCGAAGCCGGTTTGGCTGTGTGAAGAATTTTGCTACCGACACGGGCCCGCTGCTGCATCTTGAACAAGCGGGCTTGTTGGATCTCCTTGCTGGAATGGGAAGGGCTTTTACGACTCGCACCGTGATGGCCGAATGGCGCAGGCTCGGAGTTTCTGACGCAAGGGAGTGGTTGACCGTGGAGTCTGTCACGCCCAAAGCCTCTGCGGTGGCGGAGGCTTGGATGAGATCGGGACTTTTGCACGAAGGAGAGGCGGAAGTGCTCGCGGTGGCTTGTGAGTTGCGGGCGGACGGATTCCTCACCGATGATGCGGCAGCACGCGAAATGGCTTCTGCTTTGGGGTTCGCGGTGTGCGGCTCCCTCGGGGTCGTCCTGCGTGCTGCAGCACGCCGCACACTCAAGGGCGAAATGGCATTTACCGCTCTCAATGCGCTCGAAACAAGATCCACTCTCTGGCTGTCCGCACGTGTGCGGCGGGAAGCCCATGCTGCCTTGAGCCGGATTGTGGAAAGCCAGTAGCATCGGATCGGGGGGCGCATTGCATGCGCAGAATCGACCAGGCGGGTCGGCGGATGCCGGTTGAGGATTCTTACATCGCGGCCACGGCACGCCGGCACAATTTGATCATTGTCACTGGAAACGACAAAGATTTCCGCCGTCCGGGAATCAAGGTTTTCAATCCATTCCATCTGAAAACTGCCGGGGGCTGAGCCGCGTCGTTTCCCTTGCTGGTGGCGCATCCCGGCGGAGCCTCGTTTTGCCCGGGGCTTTCGGAAACGACGAAGCGTTTCCCTCCACGGCTCATCGCATCGGGAGCTATCCCCAATCCTCAGGGCCGACAGAGATCATCATCCGCCAGTTTCCGGGCCTTGGCGGACTGGTTCGTGACCGCATGCACCTGGGATGGTGCCGCGTAAATCCTCGGACGGCGGGCAGTCGGTTGCGTTCAGAGCGCAAAGCCGACAAGTGGAAGGTTTGGCAAAAAACGTGCAGGGCAGGACATTGAAGCAAACCGACAGGTGGTGGACCATGTCGAAAGAGGGAAAGCGCTTCCCGTTCTCCCACTGCGACCAGGAGGAGGCGGCGGCGCCCAGATGCTTGGCCGCCTGCTGCATCGACCAGCCGCGCCTGCGCCTCAAATTCACCAATGTTTCCTGAAAGTTGCTGCAGAACCGGGCAAAGTCCGATTTCGAAGAGCACCCATTGGAGGTTGAGTCCATCGCACGCGACTCAACCACCTCCCGGCTGATGAGTCAAATTCCGATATTCAACCGATGCGTGAGTGGTGGGGTCACCCAAAACCGAAAAGAAAAATGACGGGGTATCTTTCTCGCCAGGTGACAAATTCGGCGAGGGAGTCGGAGAGGCTGGGCACGGTGGAAAGGCTGCGGGTCAGCCTGCGATTTTTCGATGCTCTTCTCAAGAAAAACCCCGACAGAAAAACCCGGTCCTCCCGCAGGCGGCTCGCGACCCAAACGGCTCGCAAAAACGATACTTGACTCTCAGTAAGAATATAATGATAACCGGTTCTCATCTATGACCACATCGAGAGCGAACCGCATTTTCTCTTTCACGGCCGTCCTTCTTCTTTCGTCCGGCGTGATCTGGGCGGAGCAGACGGACGGCACAGATGCGCGTCCGATTTTGGAAAGGGAGCAAGTAATCGGGGACTGGGTGGGAACCCGTCCGCTGCTTTCGGAGAAGGGGATTGAGATTTTTGGAGGCTACACGGCGGAGGTCTGGGGGAACACAACCGGCGGCCTGAAGACCGGGACGGTCTACACCGGGCTGCTGGATTTCGGCGCGGAGGTGGATCTGGAGAAGGCCATCGGGTGGCAGGGGGCGAGCGTGAGCACGACGTGGCTCTGGCTGAGCGGTCGGGATGCCAGCGAAGACTTGGCGGGCAATTTTCTGACGATCTCGAATATCGCGGGATTCAACACGCTGCGGATGTTCGAGCTTTGGTTCCAGCAGGAGCTCTTCGATGACAAGCTCTCGATCCGGCTTGGGCAGCTCTCGGCGGACTCGGAATTTCTGATCTCCGACTATTCCGGGCTTTTCATCAACGGGACGTTCGGCTGGCCGGCGATTGCCTACATGAACATCCCGGAGGGCGGTCCCGGATACCCGATGGGGACGCTGGGGGCGAGGTTGGCCTTGAACCCGGTGGACTGGTTCACGTTTCAGACCGCTGTTTTCCAAGGCAATGTCATCGCGCAGGATGACAACCGCCACGGTTTCTGGTGGCGGCTGGATGCGCAGACCGGCTACACGTTCCTCAACGAGGCGCAGTTCCGCTGGAACCACCGCGGGGAGGAGCACGGGCTTCCGGGGCAACTCAAGCCCGGTGTTTGGTTCCAGACAGGACAGAGCGCGGATGCGCTTTCTGATTCCACGAGCTCCGGGAACGCGGGATTTTATGCCGTCCTCGACCAGATGCTCTACCGCGAACCGGGCGAGACTGTCGGCCTGACAATAGATGGAAAGTCGGTCGTGGATGGGAAGAGCGGCAAGAGCTTCAAGGCCCCGGTGACGTTGGAGAAGTCCGATCAGGGACTTTGCTGGTTCGGGCGGGTTGGTTTCACGCCTGCGGACCGCAACTTCGTGAATTTCTACTTTGATACGGGCCTCAGCTACAAAGGCCTCATCCCGACGCGTGACAATGACACGGTCGGCATCGGGTTCGGCTATGCCCAGCTCAGCAACGGGGCGCGGAACGGACTCAGGGATGAGGGGGCAAGCCCCACCGGTGCTGAAATGGTGATCGAATTCACCTACCAGGCCGAGATCACTCCCTGGCTGATCGTGCAGCCCGACCTCCAATACATCATCAATCCCGGAGGGGCAACCGATCTCAACAACGCGCTCGTCATCGGCGGCCGCGCAGCGATCACTTTCTAACAAAATCACACCATGACAACACATCATCTGAAACACGCGGCGGCCGTTCTCGCTGTGTCCCTGCTTGGCATCTGCGGCGCAAAGGCCAAGCCCGTCGAAATCCTCACCTCGTTCTACCCGATGTATGTGAGCACGCTGAACGTGGTCGGAGACACGCCCGGCGTGAACGTGACCTGCCTTGCGGAACCCTTCGTCGGCTGCCTGCACGACTACTCGCTCACGGCCGGCGACATGAAAAAACTCGCCGGGGCGGACATCTTTGTGGCGAACGGTGCGGGCATGGAGTCGTTCATTGAGAAGGCGGTGAAGCAGGCTCCCTCCCTGAAGGTGATCGAGGCCAGCAAGGGGATCAGGCTCGCCTTTGAGGACAATCCGCACATCTGGGTGGGAATTTCCGGGGCGATCCAGCAGGCGAAAAATATTGCCGCCGGGCTGGCGAAGGCCGATCCCGAGCGTGCCGGAGAATACCGAAAAAATGCCGCCACCTACGTGGCGAAGCTGGAGAAGCTCCGGGCGGAAATGCACGCAGCCATCGACGGGTCGAAAAACCGCGACATCATCACCTTCCACGAGGCGTTTCCGTATTTTGCCAGCGAGTTCAAATTGAACATTGTCGGGGTGATCGAGCGCGAACCGGGCTCCGAGCCGAATGCCAGGGAACTGGCCGAAACCATCGAGCTCGTCAAAAAGCAAAACGTGCATGCCCTCTTCGCCGAACCGCAGTATTCCGACAAGAGCGCCAGGGTGATCGAGCGGGAGACCGGGGTTCCCGTGAGCGTCCTCGATCCGGTTGTCACGGGGCCGCGGGATCCCGCCAAGGCCCGCGATGCCTACCTCGTGGCCATGCGGAAAAATCTCGACGTGCTCCGGCAGGCACTGTCCGGTAATTCTCAGTAGAGGAAAGGTTCTTCGGGGGGATCTATCTTCTCCAGCACGGCGTTTTGGATGAGCGGTCTGCGCTGCCCTCCTTCGACAGGGAAGACCGCCTTCCCGGTGACTCTCACCCATGTCATGCCGGGGAGATCGGGTTTTTGCTGCGGCTCGATGGGAAGCGCGACCGGCTGGGCGTCGGCGGCGCAGCATGTCAGGAACATGCGGATCACAACGTAGCGATTGCCTTTGGGGTTGTTGGTTTTCGCCGGCATCAATTGGCCGGTGACCTCCACAGGCTTGTTCTCGATCTGCTCCCGAACATCCGGAAGCTTCGTCGCGTAAAAAAAGTCCACGATCTGGGCCTGAACCCGCCCCTGCTTGTTTTTCGGCAGGGAGTATGGGTCGTCCTGGGCGGCATTTGAGGATTGAGCATTCGATCCAGCGTCCGGCAGTGCCCCCTCGATGGCGCCCGATGGCGAAGCCGCTGCGGGCAATTGGACACCGGGGAGTTGGGCAAGGTCCTGCACATACATGCGATGGGCGACCGTGCTGGCACCGAAGCTGTCCTTGGTATTGAAAAACGCGAGGAGCAACGGCGCAACGAGAAGGAGCGAGGTGAGAACGCTCCAGACGGACGAACGTGAGCCGTGGGCAGGGCGGCCCTCGGGCGCAATGAGCACAAGGCAGGCAAAGCAGAGCAGCAGGCAGCCAGCGACCAGCGCGAAGGGCTGGAAATTCGGGTGAAGATACGCGGAGATTCGACCGGTGATACAGATGGCGAGAAGGACGGCTCCCCAGACAGTGAGCACGCCTGCTGTGAGAAAACGATGGACCATGGAAGTCATAGGCGAATCACTTGAAGACGCATGCAGAGAAGTCCGATCACCACGAACAGGCCGACGACCAAGCCAAGCACGAACCGCTTGCGGAACACCGAGGAATACAGAAAGATCAGCTTGAGATCAACCATCGGGCCGAAAACGAGAAACGCCAGTTTGGAAACCGTCGGAAACATGGAAAACGTCGCGGCGATAAAGGCGTCCGTCGTGCTGCACAGGCACAACGTGGCGGCGAGTGCCATCAGTGAACCCGTGGCCAGCCAATCGTTCATCGCGAGCGGCACGATGAATTCCTGGTTGACCGAGGTGTTGAAAAGTGCGGCGGCCCCTGCGCCGGGAACGAAATAGACGGTCATGTTGAGAAAATCGCCGACGCAGACGGCCAGTGCCATCCAGAGGCGACCGCCGATTCCTCCCGCCACTGCACTGCCCGAAAGCCCTTTGGGTTGTGCGATGTCGGCAATGACGTTTCTGCGCAGCACGAGGTGCAGGGGCAGGTTATGAACGACCATGCCGACGGCCACTGCGACGCCATATCCAAGGCCGAGTCGCAGGAACGTGACGTCCAGCGGAGCCTGACCACGAAAAGCGGCATAGGTGCTGAGCGCCACGATGGGATTCACAATGGGGGCGGAGAGCATGTAGGTGATCGCGTTCGACGGCGGCAGGCCCTTGGCCATCAGGCGCCGAATAATGGGAACCACACCGCACTCGCACATCGGAAAAACAAGGCCGAGCAACCCGCTCACGAACACGCCGGCATAGGGCTTGCGCGGCAGCATTCGCGTCATCAGACGTGCCGGGAGGAATTGATCAATCAAACCCGAAATGATCGTTCCCAGCAGAAGGAACGGCAGGCCTTCGAGCAGGATGCTTAAAAAGGCGAAGCTGAAATCCGACAGGCTGAAGCTGAAAGCGCCGTCCATTTGTTACAGAGCGGATGTGGACGGCGCGTTGGAGAAAAACCTCGCTGCCCGGGCCAGGATCGGTTCCGACTCGATTCCCGGCCCGATCAAAACGACCACCGGGTGGCCCAGGCGTGTCGTTGGGCCGATGGGCAGCCAGTGCGTTGCCCCATCGTCAACACGTTGGAAAACATGGTATTCGTCCGGTGATTCGGAAAGTCGCGCAAGCCCCTTCACGCGTATCACTTCGTGCGGAAGCCCGTCGAGGAATGCCGTCAATGCCCGACGCGAAACCGTTTGCGGCAGGTCAATTTGCATCGAGGCGAAGTGATGAGACGCGTGCGGGCGAGGCTCGCTGTCATGGTGTCCATGGGCATGGCCATGCGCCTCGTGATGGTGATGTCCGCAATCGCTCTCCGCTGAATGCACGGCAGCTTCCCGGTTCGGGACGTTCCGCACCGCCGCAATGACCGCCTCGATTTTCCCGGCAAACCCGGCAGGATCGACGCGTTCGCCAGGAATCCCGTGATGGGCGAGCGATCCCTCGACTTTCTCCCGGCGCTTTGCGTCGATGTCTTCCCATCGGGAAATGAAGAGGAAACCTGCGGTCCGCGCCTGGTCGAGTTCCAGCGAGTTGTGCCAGAATCGCTTTTGCCAGCGCTGCCCGTCGATGATCGAAAGCTGGATCGGCTGCGTGAAGTGTGCGAGGGCCGGTTCGAGCGAAAGCAACTCGATCAATTCCTCGGAATCGGTGGTTCCGTTCGTTTCAATGACGACCGTGCGATCCGGCAAATGCTCGAATACTTCAAGAACGCCGAGCAGTTCTTCCCGCGAGCCGCAGCAGACGCAACTGCCGCTGATCGGAATGATCGAAGCGGCGAGTTCGCGGAGAAGTTCCGCGTCCACGCGCGCGTTCTGGTAATCGTTGATGATGACGTGAGGATCAATGCCGCGCCCGCGAAGCTCCGGCAACAGCCGGCGAAGATAGGTCGTCTTGCCGGAGCCCAGAAATCCGACGAGCAGAATGAGTGGAGTCATGGAAAACAATCAATGCGCAGGTCAGGGTGCGGCCAGCCGATAATAACCCGGACAAATCCCAGTGGGGTGGCTCAGGTTGCGGAACGCTTTGGTCGCCAGAGTCGGCGGCTGACGGAGGCATACCCGCTGTGATCTGGTGAGGGAAGCCGACGGCTCTGGCGGCCAAATGGTTGGCAAGATGGGCTGCGTCACTGTGATTTTTCCGGGATTAAGCGCGTTGCATCCATCCGGTTTAATCTCCCACCGAAGCCGGTTTGTCAAATCCCGCTTCCCGGCAGGTCCCGTTCAGGAATCACACAGCCTTCTTGCTGATTGATTCCGGAAACCCGGGAAGCCGAACAAGAAGTGATCTCGCCACCTTGCCTCGAATCGCGACGTTTGTTGATTATTGCGGGGCGTGACGCCCGCCGAAATATCTTGAGAGGAAAGCATCGCGTCAGCCCCGGATCCGCACGAAGCGGCCGTGCGGGTCGCCGTGGCAGGGAATCTTCTGGATTCCGGCGCGAAGATTCAAATCCAGCCCGAGAACCTGCCGCATTTGCTGAAAACCCTCTGGGATCGGCCGCTGGCAGGCGATCCGCACGAGCTTTTTCAAGCGGCGGAAAATGCGGAACGGATACTGTATCTCGCCGACAACGCGGGGGAAATCGTATTCGACCGACTGCTCCTGAATTTCCTGCCGATGGAAAAAGTGACGCTCGCCGTGCCGGGACGTCCGATCCTCAACGACGCCCTGCGTGATGATGCCGAGCTTGCCGAGTTCAACGGCCTGGTTCCGGTGATCGACAACGGCTCGGACGCACCGGGAACTGTCCTGGACGATTGCTCGGAGGAATTCCGCGATCATTTCGATCAAGCCGACCTCATCATTTCCAAAGGCCAGGGAAACTACGAAACCCTCTCGGAGGTGCGGGCTCCGATCTTTTTCCTCTTCACCGTAAAATGTCCGATTGTCGCCGCCCAGATCGGAGAACCAACCGGGACGATGGTCGCGAAAAAATCTCCGCTGCGGGACGAACCGCGGCGCATTATGAAACCACTGCCCGAATCCGTCATCAAAGCCTAGGAAGACCGCGAGCCCCTCGCCGTGCTGACCACCGTCGCCCCCGACGGCACTCCGAACGCAATTTGCGTCGGCATCGTCGGACGTTTTGACGACTCGACATTTTTCGGCGCTAACAATTGCTTCCACAAGACTAGGGAAAACATCATCGCCGGGCCGAAGACCTCCCTCCTCTTCCTCACGACGGAACGAAAGTCGTTCCAGATCAAGGGCTCCATCGAATTGCAGGACAACGGCCCGATCTTTGACGAGATGAAGCGGATCAACCCCGAGAAATACCCCGGCCATTCGGCGGCTGTTCTCCACGTCGAAACCGTCTTTTCCGGCGCTGAACAATTGGTTTGAATTTTCGCACCGGCGGAAATGGAGCCGCTGCCTCCTCGGGCCATTCCAGTTCGGGGCCAAATCCCCGGAGGGTGGACAACACTTTCGAGTCGGCTGAACAGGCCGGGTTGGTTTCCGTGAGGCGGAGGAATTCGTGTTATGGTTGGAACTCGATGGCAACGACGCAGAGGCAGTCGAAGTCGGGGAGGTCAAGGCGGAAGCCGTCCGGCAGCAGGATGGGTTTGAGTTCCTGTCCAGTGACCATGTCTTTGACACCGATGGGTTTGCCGGGCAGGCGCACAGTGATTTGCACGCCGGTGCATGGAGGAGGTTCCTGTCGCGGACCGCTGCCGATGGCGCTTTGATTCTGGCCTTCAACGTCGTTGACGGGCGGTCTTGATTCTACGGATTTTGATTTCTTTTTGACGTGGGTGTCGGTTTGGATCCAGGAGAAGTCATTGGCGAGTGAGACCGTGAGCCGTTTTCCATCGGGGGTTTGAAAGGCGGCCATGTGCATGTTTTTGGGGCCGCCCGAGGCCCGCACCGGGGCGTGTGCGGCGTGTGCATCCAGCGCGGACAAAAAAGCGGAGGAGGATTTTTCCATACCATCGCCGGGGCGGTGCCATTGCCATGCGGGTTGTTGTTCGACGACAAGGCCGCCGCGCTCCTTGAAAGCGGCGACGGATTGGCGCATGGGACCGGTGAGGTGGGCGGGGGCGGGGAGGAACAGGACTCGATAGCCGTCCAGCCTTCCCTGTTCCAACTGGCTGTCGGTGACGATGCCAACGGGCAAATGCGCACGGAGCAAAGCAGTGAAGGCCCCATGGACGGGAAAGAGGACCTGTTTCCAGGCGGCGGCCTCGTCTGGCAGATAATGGTCGCGGGCGAGTTCGCTGAAATGGACGGCCGCCCAGCGCAGGGGTCGTGTGCCGGCGAAGGCGGGGGCGACGCGGTTGCCCATTTCCACGGCGGGCCCAAAGAGTTCCTGGTCGGGGATGCCCTCTTCCAAATTGTTCAGGTTGGCCACAGCGCCGTGGGTGAGCATGCCCGCAGTGGCATAGCGCATGGACGTCGCGTCGCCGATGCCGTGCGTCCAGATGTGCGGGGGGCGGCCGGCGCAGGCATCGCGGGCGATGGTGTAGCCCAGAGCGAGGCGGGCATCTGCTTCCGGCAGGGCCAGGGATTTGTCGGCAGAAAAAATGCGGTTGTTGCCTGTGCGTGTCGGCAGGTTGAATTCGCTCTTCATGGCGTCGGCGATCCGCCACAGACGGTGGGTGGTATGGCGGTCGTTCATAGCCGGATAGGTGTTGGATCCGACCAGCATCACGCAGTCGGGATTGATCCGGTGAATGGCGGCCCGCCACTTGCGGAAGACGCGTTCGATGACGGTGTTGCGGTATTCGATGGCTTTTTGGTAGGCGGGGTCACCGGGTTCCGGGGCAGCCGGGTATTCAATTCCCGTGGCTTTCTCAAAACCGCGGCGGCAGGTGCTGCACCAGCAGATCGGTTTATTCATGTGAACCTCGTCGAAGTAGAATCCGTCCGCTCCCATTTTTGCCAATTCGACGAGGCGGGCTTGGACGGCATCGGCAAACGGGCTGTTGAGGCAGAGCATGGGGCCGCGCCTGGTGACGGTTCGGCCCTCCCCATCCCGCGCCCGCCAGTCGGGATGTTGTGCAGCCAGTGCTTTGTCCTCCATGTGGCGGTGATAGACAATGATGCGGCATCCGTTGCGGTGGGCTTCGTCGATGATTTCCTGGGCGTAGTTTCGTTCGGCAGCCTCCGGAAGCACCGCGCCGGTGGCGCTGGGCCACCAGGCCCCCTCCCCTCCACTCTTGATATGGCGGGATATTTCGAGGAAACCGATGGAATGAAGCAACTGGCCGGCGCGTGCAAAGGCCTCCGGCGTTTGCTCCTTCATTGGCCAGCCCAGCCGGGTATGTGCACAGACGCGGATGGCATCATACCATGCGGGCAGTCGGTAGGCATCCGCTTCGGCCAGCCATGCGGGAGTGACAGGTTCGATGGGGTCCCCCAATGAGCGGCTTGTGACTTCATCGGCCTCGATGAAGGAGCCGGGGGCCGGGGTTTCAAGCTGGGAATTGGGGGAGCCAGCAATTACGCACGAAGAACACAGGACACTCAGGGCGGACAGCCATGGATTCCACAGGGGTTTGAAACCTGAAACTTGCAACCCGCCGGTCATGGTCGTTTGAGAATGTGGACGGAAAGACATGGATGGCGAAGGGGCTCGAAGGGGTCAGGCGAGAATGGCGCTAACTTAAGCCCAAGGCAAGTCCGCGAAGCGGACGCCGCCCTGGGTATTCGAGTCAAAAAATGCATCCTGCCCTGAATGGGCAGTATCCCAAAACCGCGTTAAGTTAGCGCCATTCGGGTCAGGCGACATGAAAGCTGATGCAACCTTGATTTGAGGACGTTGAGAGGCGGGAGGCGACATATAATGGAAGGTGGGGAATGTCGATGTTAGGTATTCCACGCGCACATATATGTCAATAGGACGGGGTGTTTCCCAAAGATATCAGTGTATGTAATATACTTATTGTCGGATAGATATGATGCGAGGATGCGCAAGGAATACAGGGATGCGGGTTGAGCTGGTGAAGTTGGGAAAACGGATTCCTGCAGATTCCGAAACCGTGACAATCAGATCAGGGCGTGGGGACCACACGGACACGGAGAAAGCGGCGTGGGTTGCCCACGCTCAGGGTCAGGTTGTCCAACACCGTCACATCAGTGGGCTCGCCCGGGGCGAGGGTGGTCACAGGATCCCAGTGCTCCAGATCGGAGCTGGCTTCGACGATGTAGCTGAGGTCAGTGCCGGTGGGCGGCGGGTGAAGGCGATGCTGGATTCGGAGAGGTAGCTGTCGTTTTGGAAATTGTAATCGTTGCCGGCGTTGGAGGAGTTGTTTTCCCAGTTGCAGGCGGTCCAGCGGTTGCCGCCGTGCCGGTTGAACGTGAGGTTGCGGATCAACGATTCGAAGCTCTGGTAAAAGTTGGCGCCGTAGATCCAGGGCGAGACCGGGCGGGTGACGGCGGGGTTGGCGTGGATCAGGACGCTGGCGACGGTGGGGGGAGGCGAAGAACGAGTTGATGCCGGGCGAGGCGGATTGGGCCGGCGCAAGATGCCATTGCGGCGAGGAAAAGCACGGGGGTGGCCAGTGCGACAGCACCGAAGGCAAGGCTCAGGCCGGCCAACAACGCAGCGGAAAATGGAATCCGTGCCGGGCTCATCGTGAGGTATGGGTAGCGGGATTAACCCGGATCCGGCGAATGGTTGCCACAGAGCACAGAGAACACTGAGACAGAAGGGGAAAGGCAGTCCGTGCTTGGATCGATTTGTCCGTCTTGTTTGTCATATTTTTCCTCTGACCTCTGTGGCTGAAAAACCGTTTTCAGGATTAACGGGGAGCGGGGAAGAAAAATATGATCGGGGGTCAATAACCGTGACCCGAGACTTGCGGCGCAAAGCAATTGTCCGGAATTCTGTCTGGAATTATTGACGCCATCCACTAGATTTCTGGTTTATCGCCTTTATGAAAAAATCCAAATCCTCCCCCGCCAAGTCCGCCAACGCCCTCTGCAAAAGCCTCGATCAGGTTCTTGCCGACTCGTATGCCCTGATGTCGCTCACGCACCTCGCCCACTGGAATGTCGAGGGAGCCGGCTTCTTCGCCCTCCACACCGCGTTTCAGACCCAATACGAAGAGCTCTTCATTGCAGTCGATGAAATTGCCGAGCGGATCCGCGCACTCGGAGCCTATGCGACCGGCGGCCTGGGTGCGCTGGCCGCAACCGCCCAAATGAAGGAATTCGTTTCGCCCCTCCCGCAGGAGGGATACGTGCGCGCGCTCCTCGCCGCGAATGAGAAGCTGGTGAAGGATGCGGCAATCGCGCGCGACCTCGCGGGCAAGGTCAACGACCCGGAGAGCCAGGACCTCCTGATCGGGCGCATCACGCTCCACCAGAAAACCGCCTGGATGCTCAAGAGCTTCCTGAAATAAATTTTCCCGGCATCGCCATGAATTTCGCGGAGGCCCGCACGGCGAGCAATCCCGCCTGGTGGACCTCGGCGCAGCAGAGGAAAACCCCGTGCCGGTTCGACTCGACCCACCCGGTCACATGCACCGGGCCGGTGACATTCACGCTTTCCAGGTAGCGGATCGTGAGTTCGGCGGTCACTCCGGCCACGCCTCTCGCGAAGAGCGCGTGGACAATGGCACTGTCCAGCAGGGTGGCAATCACGCCCCCATGCACACGGTCCGGGTAGCTCCGGAACGCGGGGGACGGCAGCCAGACCGCCGTGGCGACTCCATCCGCCCCCACATCAAAATGCAGGTTCAGCCCGCTGTGATTGCAGACCCCGCAGGCGAAACAATCCCGGTGGAGTTCTTCCAGAGCGTCCGGTGCCTTTTCAGTGGTGCCCGCAGTCGTGTCCATCGTGATCATGATGAGCGCCATTGCAGCGGGAATTCTCCTGATTTGCACGGGGTAATTTCCCCAGCAGGCAGGCTGCGGCCAGTTCGGACGGGTTCGACTCCCCGCCGGCGAGAAACGTTTCAATGCCCGAGTCAGCAAGCATGAGGAGCGCCCGTTCGCCGATGGCGGAGGCAATGACCGCATCCATTTGTTGCGCGGCGAGCCACTCCGGCAGCGACCCCGGCTTGTGCTCTGGCGCGGGGAGAAGCTCGCCTTCGCCTAACGAGCCCGCTTTGCGGTCCACATGGAAAACCAGAAATTCCCTGGCTCCGCCAAAATGCTCGGAAAATTTCCCATCCGCCATCGGGATGGCGATTTTCATTGTTCTTTCTGCCCGGCTTGGTTGATCTTTGACATGCATACGTTCTAAGCATATGCTCATTACCTCGCGAGTCAAATCCTTTTCCCATGCCCCGTCCACTCTGCCCAAGAAAAATCTCTCACACCCCGCCAGCGACGTATTTCAAACCAGCGGGCATCCCGCTCCGCGATCTGCAGGAAATCGTCCTTGCGGCTGATGAGTTGGAATCCCTTCGCCTCGCGGATTGCAAGGAACTTTACCATGTGGACGCTGCAAAACAGATGGGAATCTCGCGCCAAACTTTCGACCGGATCATCCGCCGCGCCCACTGCAAGGTCGCCAGCGCGCTCGTCCAAGGGCTCGCCCTCCGGATCGAAAAACCATAATCATTCAAAGCAACAAAGTCCGGCCGCTTCGCTGATCGTTTCCGTGACGCTCCCGGAATCCGGCGGTCAGGGCGCGAAAAACCTGGCGGGAATCTCATCAAGCAAGTGCACCCCCAAGTCGGCGAGATCAAGGAGGGAGTCGATGCGATGGTCACCGCCGCCAAAGAAAGCGCTGAAAAAACTTCTTCAAAAAACAAGGAGTCCGTCTATGCATAGCGGGAATGAGCGAATGGGCTGCGGAGTATGAGAAATATGTGATCCCGACATACGGGCGGTTTGACTTGGACATTGCGCGCGGGCGGGGTTGCCGGGTGTGGGATTTCTCGGGGCGGGAGTATCTGGATTTTGGCGCCGGGATTGCGGTGTGTTCGCTCGGGCATGCGCACCCGGAGGTCACGGCGGCGGTGACGGCGCAGGCGGAAACTCTCGTCCATACGTCGAACCTCTACCGCACGGCTCCCCAAGCGAAGCTGGCCAGGCGGCTCGTCGAGATCGCGGGCCCGGGAAAAGTTTTTTTCTGCAACAGCGGGGCGGAGGCGAACGAGGGGCTGATCAAGCTGGCGAGGCGGTTTGGAAGCGTTTCCGCGCGGCATGAAATCCTGACCTTCGAGGGGTCATTCCACGGGCGGACGATGGCGGGAATTTCCGCGACCGCCCAGGAGAAGGTGAAGAAGGGGTTCGGCCCGCTCCTGGACGGGTTCCGCCACCTGCCGTTCGGAGATCTGGAGGCGGTCAAGGCTGCAATCGGGTCTGCGACCGTTGCCGTGCTGGTCGAACCGGTGCAGGGAGAGGGCGGGATCCGAATCGCGCATGCGGAGTTCCTCAGGGGCCTGCGCCGGATTTGCAACGAACACGGGATGCTGCTGCTGTTCGACGAGGTGCAGTGCGGGCTCGGACGCACGGGGGAATGGTGCGGATGGAAAAGCATCGCGCCGGATGTCGAGCCGGACGGCGTTTCATGGGCGAAAGGGATCGCGAACGGGTTCCCGCTCGGGGCGTTCTGGATCGCATCCCGCAAAGCGGACGACCGCGGTCCGCTCTGCGACCTGCTCGGGCCCGGCAGCCATGGAACCACGTTCGGCGGAAATCCGGTGAGCTGTGCGGCCGGCTTGAAAGTGCTCGAGATCATCGGGCGCGACGGCCTCCGCAAGGCAGCCACGGAGCTCGGCCGCGAGCTGGCGGAGGGACTGCTCGCCGCGGGGATCCCGGGCGTCTCCGGCGTGCGTTCGCTGGGACTGATGACAGGCGCGCAACTCGACCCGTCCGCTTTTCCTGCGTCGTCCGGTTCGCCGGCGCTGACCGCCGTGTTGGCCTCGATGGCTGAGGGCCTGCTCGTCATTCCCGCGGGAGAAACCGTCGTCCGCTTTCTCCCGCCGTTGAATGTGACACGGGATGAAATCCGCGAGGCCGTCACAAAATTCGCGACCGCGCTCGAAAAACCGGCCAGGATGTGAGGGACATCCCGATGAAAAGTCTTCTCTCCATAGAATCCCTCGACAGCGCGACGATCCGCGAAATCCTTGCTTCGGCGGCCGTGATGAAATCCACAAGAGGGAACCACGAGTCGCAGCCGCTCCGCCACCAGTGCTGGGCGCTCATGTTTTCCAAGTCCTCCACAAGAACCCGCGTGTCGTTCGAGACCGGCATCCGCGAGCTCGGCGGCGGCGTCATGTTCCTGGCGGCGGATGACATCCAGCTCGGCCGAGGCGAACCGATCTGCGACACCGCGCGCGTCATGGGCCGCATGCTCCACGGCGCGGTGATCCGCACCTTCGCCCAGAAAGACGTGGAGGATTTTTCGGACTTCAGCGGCATCCCCACCATCAACGCCCTCACCGACGAGGAACACCCGTGCCAGATCCTCTCGGACCTGTTCACGATCATCGAATCGCAGGGCTCGCTCGACGGATTGTGCGTCACATTCGTTGGCGACGGCGACTGCAATGTCGCGCGCTCGTGGATCTGGGCGGCAGCACGCATGGGTTTTGAGCTTCGCATTGCCGCGCCGGAAGGATTCCAGCCGCCGAATGGCCTGCTGGACCGCGCAGGCGGGCGGATTTCGGTGACGGACGACCTCCAGGCCGCGGCGTCGGGTGCCTCGGTGCTCTATACCGACGTCTGGGTGAGCATGGGCAAGGAGGAGGAGGCCGCGCAGCGGATCGCGCAGCTCCATGGCTATCAAATCAACGACGGCATTTGCCGCCTGGCCCCGGAGGCCATGGTGATGCACTGCCTGCCGGCCTATCGCGGCAAGGAGATCACCGCGGAAACCTTCGAGTCCCACGCGGAGACGATTTTCCGTCAGGCGGAAAACCGCCTGCACACGCAAAAGGCCATTCTGGCCATGCTGGTTGCCTAGCCCGTGGCAGAACGGAACGGGGGAACTCGGCTTTCAACAAACCGGGCGGGACGGAACATAACCGGACACAAATTCCTTTCGGAATTCCTGAAACGTGCCCTCCAGGATGTGGCGGCGCGCCTGCCGGGCGAGGCCGAGATAAAAATGGAGGTTGTGGATCGAGACGAGACGGAGGCCGAGGATCTCTTCCGCCTTGATGAGATGGCGCAGGTAGGCGCGGGAAAAGTGCCTGCACGCATGGCACGTGCAGCCGTCCTCGATCGGGCCGGGGTCGTCTGCGAACGGTGCGTTTTTGAGGTTGAGCGTCCCGCGCGCGGTGAAGGCGGTTCCGTTCCTTGCGAGACGGGTGGGAAGAACGCAGTCGAACAGATCGACCCCGCGCGCAATCATTTCGAGAATCTGCGGCGGCGTCCCGAGCCCCATCGCGTAGCGGACGTGATCGGCGGGAAGAAACGGAATCGCGCGCTCGATCGCATGGAACATCTCGGGCTCCGGTTCGCCGACACTCACCCCGCCGATCGCGTATCCGTCAAATCCGATCTCCACAAGCGCGCGCGCGGATTTTTCCCGTAGGTCGGCATACCCGGATCCCTGCGTGATCCCGAAGACGAGCGGACGGGTTTCCTGGGATGTCCACCAGTCCTTGCAGCGCCGCGCCCAGCGGAGCGTGAGGTCCAGGCTCTTGGACGCCTCCTCGTGCGTGCACGGATGCGGCGGGCACTCGTCGAATGCCATCACGATATCCGACCCGAGATCGCGCTGGATTTCCATCGAGGTCTCCGGTCCGATGAACGTCGGCGTGCCGTCGAGGTGGTTCTGAAAATGCACGCCCTCCTCGGTGACCTTCCGCAGGCGCGCGAGGGAGAAGACTTGGAACCCGCCGCTGTCGGTGAGGATCGGACGGTCCCAGCTCATGAACCGGTGGAGCCCGCCCAGCCGCGCGATGAGCTTCTCGCCGGGACGCACATGGAGGTGGTAGGTGTTGCCGAGGATGACCTGCGCCCCCACGGTCTTGAGCTCGTCGGGGGACATCGCCTTCACCGTCGCCTGCGTGCCGACCGGCATGAAAACCGGCGTCTCGATTTCTCCGCGACGGGTTTTCAAAACTCCCGCCCGGGCGCCGGCATCGCTTGCGGTCAGTGTGAAGGCTTTCATGGAAATCCCGTCAGGCCGGGAGAATAGGGATATCCAAAGATCCCGACATGCAAAGCGGAAAAGGGCACCCCGCAGCCGAAAGCGGCCTGGCGCTCTTTCTTTTTGGACGCCAGGCCCGTTTCCGGGTAGCTTCGCCGTTGGAATGACAACCGCTTCACGAATCCGGGAGCTGGCCGGGGAGGTCGCCAAGGGGAAATCCGCCGAGCTGATCGCGGACCTGATGGAGACGGCGCTCCAGCTCGGCCGGGACGGTGCGGCGATCGCCGAACTCAAGCTGATGAGCCGCGCGCTGCGCGAGATGCAGCACGCCTCACATGTCTTTTCCGCCTATCATGGGATCCGGAAAGTTGCGGTCTTCGGAAGCGCCCGCACGAGGCCCGCGGCCGGGGAATACCAGCTCGCAAAATTGTTCGCTCAGAAAATGGTCGAGCGGGACTTCATGGTCATCACGGGAGGCGGCAACGGCATCATGGGCGCGGCGCAGGAGGGTGCCGGGGCCGCAAAAAGTTTCGGGCTCAACATCCGACTGCCGTTCGAGCAGCACCCGAATGAAACGATCCACGACGACCCCAAGCTCATCAACTTCAACTATTTTTTTGCGCGGAAGCTGTCGTTCGCCAAGGAGACGCATGCGTTTGCGCTGTTTCCCGGCGGGTTCGGGACGCACGACGAGGGATGCGAGATCCTGACGTTGATGCAGACCGGCAAGATGCCGGTCGTCCCGGTGGTGATGCTCGACCGGCAGAACGGCTACTACTGGGAGACGTGGCGGAGGTTCGTCGTGAACGACCTCCTCGACCTCGGGCTCGTCTCGCCAACCGATTTTCACCTCTTCCACATCACGCACGACCCCGACGACGCGGTGAATGTCATCACCCAGTTCTACAAAATTTTCCACTCGTACCGCTGGGTGCGGGAGAAGATGGTGATCCGGATCCAAAGCCGGCTGGCTTCCGCGGCGCTCGAGGACCTGAATGCCCGGTTCGATGCCCTGCTCGCCGCAGGCCGGATCGTGCAGACCGGTCCGCTTCCCGAGGAACGCGACGAACTCGCCGGTCTGCCACGAATCGTCCTCACCCCGCACAAGACCGATTTCGGCGCGATCCGGTTGCTGATCGATGCCATAAACAACGCAGAAACCATCCCATAAGGCGAAGGAAAAAGGGGGAAAAAGGGGGGGAAAAAGGTGTCAGTCATTTTTTATTGCACTCCTGCTTCACGGCGAAGAAAAAGGTGTCAGTCATTTTTTATTGCACTCCTGCTTCACGGCGAAGCGGAAGTGGGGAGGCTGATTGGCCAAAGTCCGGAGGGTCGCCGGACGCCACGCGCGGGGGCCGGATGTTGACTCGCACGCTCCCCGCCGTGTCTCTCCGGGCTGCCTGCGGCAGTCTCGGGGCTCCTGATGCCTTCCAGAGAAAATGATTGAGCGAGGAAAGGATGGCCCCAACCCGCGATGGGAGGGATGCCTGCGTCCGTCGAGAGAAGTCGGCGGGCTCGGCGATCCCGCCCTACCAATGATCGTCTCAGCCATTTTCCAGGGGAAAATGGAGCCCTGAGTCTTCCGAGCGGCACCCATTGCCGCCTTGGTTCTCTGGAGGTTTTTGGCCGCGGGCCAAGTCCAGAGTGAGTTCCAGCTTCTTACCGTTTTCCGCGCAAGTAATTTTGTATCTCGTCGTGGTCCCCGGCAAAATCAAAGGAGAGCAAGCCTTTGTCCGCGACAAAAATCAACCGCCAAGCCAAACCTGTGCGACACTCGTAAACGTGCCTGCCGAGTTTTCTGATGGAAAGGCCGGTGTGGGCGTGCGGATTTCCAAAGCCCTCCAGCACCAGTTTGAGCGTCTCGGAAACTTCGCGCTCCCGCCCTGCCGACCGCACGATTTTTTTGAACCGTTTGGACAGCTTAACGGAAATCATCCGGTCCTCCGGTGAACCGCGTCATTTCCCCGCGCTTGGCGGCCGCCTTGATCTCCGTGCCGATTTTCTTTTCCGCCCTTTCCATTTCTGCCGCAGTCAACCCGTATTCCCGCAGCGCGTAATCGTCAGAAGTCACGCCCACGGGACGCAGCGCGACAATTTTTCCCTCGAAAACAAAGCCCACATCCTTTCCCTCTGTCGCCATTTTGAGCCAATAGCCAAGACGGCCACGTCCTTCCGTGATGGTCAAAGTCTTCATACGATCATTATGGCGTCTTTCTCCAGCTCCGCAAGGGCGAAGAAAGGGGCAGTCCCGCCTACTTGAACGCCCTTTTTTCAGATTCCGATGATGCGGACGTTCATCCGACAGGAACTCGGAGGTCGCCGATCCGGCTGAGGGGGATTGCTGAATGGCGAGGCCGGATTCAACGCCGTAAATCTTTTGCACGGATACCCGCCAGTCCGTAGGGATTTCTTGGAATTGAGGATCTGGAAAAAACCATGCTCCCTGTTCCGCTACGGGGAAAACTGCGCTACCTCAGGATCTCGCGGAGCTTTCTGAAAGCGGGAGCCGGGACGAACTGGCTGACGTCGCCGCCGAGGCGGGCGACTTCCTTCACGAGACGCGAGCTGAGGTAGGTGTAGTCTTCCTTGGGGGTGAGGAAGACGGTCTCGAGGCGCTCCTCGAGCTTTCGGTTCATGAGCGCCATCTGGAACTCGAACTCGAAATCGGAAACGGCGCGGAGGCCGCGGATGACAGTGAAGACGCCGTGTTCGCGGGCGAAATCCGCCAGCAGTCCGGAGAGCGGGACCACTTCGATCGCGGGGTTGTCGCCCGTGCTTTCCCGGAGCATCTGGATCCGTTCCCCGACGGAGAAGAGCGGGGCTTTCCCCTCGCCGGTGGCCACGGCAATGAGGACGGAATCAAAGAGGTGGGCCGCCCTCGAAATGACGTCGAGGTGGCCGAAGGTGACGGGATCAAAGCTCCCGGGGTAAATCGCGCGGCGCTTTTTCATTCCCATTCGATCGTGGCCGGCGGTTTGCTGGAGACGTCGTAGCAGAGGCGGTTGACGCCTTTGACCTCGTTGATCACGCGGGCGGAAATCCGGCCCAGAAGCTCGTAGGGCAGGCGCACCCAGTCGGCGGTCATGCCATCGTGGCTTTGCACGATGCGGAGCGCGACCGTGTAGTCGTAGGTGCGCTCGTCCCCCATCACGCCCACCGAGCGCACGGGAAGGAGCACGGCGAAGGACTGCCACACTTTGTAATACCAGCCGGAGCTTTTCATTTCCTCAATGACAATGGCATCAGCATCCCGGACGATGCGGAGGCGTTCGGGCGTGATGCCGCCCAGAATGCGAACCGCGAGGCCGGGGCCGGGAAACGGCTGGCGCTGGACGATTTCCTTCGAGAGCCCGAGCTCGGCGCCGACCCGGCGGACCTCGTCCTTGAAGAGCTGGCGGAGCGGCTCGACCAGCTCGAACTTCATCCGTTCGGGAAGCCCGCCGACATTGTGGTGGCTCTTGATCAGCGCGGCGGGGTTGCCGGAAATCGAAACGCTTTCGATGACGTCGGGATAAAGCGTTCCCTGCGCGAGAAACCGGTATTCCCCGGGCGATTTCTTTTTGAGGTCCCGGGCGGCGGCCTCGAAGACCTTGATGAACTCGTTGCCGATGATCTTCCGCTTGCGTTCGGGATCGGTGACGCCTTTGAGCTTCGCGAGGAAGGCCTTCGAGGCGTCCACCGTCCGCATGCGGATCCGGAACTCCCCGGCGAACAGCTTCTCGACCGCGGGGGCCTCGTCTTTGCGAAGGAGTCCGTTGTTGACAAAAATGCAGGTGAGCTGGTCGCCGATCGCCTTGTGGATGAGGGCGGCGGCCACCGAGGAATCCACTCCGCCGCTCAGCCCGAGGATCACCTTGCCGCCGCCGACCTGCTCGCGGATCTCGCGGCAGGTGCGCTCGATGAACGACTCCATCGTCCAGGACGACCGGCATCCGCAGACCTTGTGAACGAAGTTGGCGAGGATCTCTTTGCCGCGCGGGGTGTGGACGACCTCGGGATGGAACTGGAGCCCGAAGATCTTCCGCTTCGTGTCGCCAATGACCGCATGCGGGGAGTTTTCCGTGCGGCCGAGCGCGCGGAAGCCCGCCGGCAGCTTGGTGAGCTTGTCGCCGTGGCTGTTCCAGACATCGAACTCGGCAGGGAGATTGTCAAAGAGAGCGCAGCGCGGGTCGCCCTTCAATTTTCCGGGACCGTATTCCCGGCGGTCGGATCGCTCGACCTTTCCGCCGAGCCCGTGGGCAATGAGCTGCATCCCGTAGCAGATCCCGAGCACCGGCACGCCAAGCCCGTAGATTTTTTTGTCCACCTGGGGAGCCTCGGGGGCATAGACGCTCGCGGGGCCGCCGGAGAGGATGATTCCCGAAGGATTCAGCGCCCGGATTGCGGCGGCCTTCGTGTGAAAGGAAACGATTTCGGAATAGACGCTGCACTCGCGCACCCGGCGGGCGATGACCTGCGTGTATTGGGATCCGAAATCCAGAATCAGAATTTTCTCGCCCGGTGGTTGATGGTCGCTCATGGGAAAAACGGGGCTCCTGTCGCCGGTGAAAATTCCTCAGGCTGCCAGACGGTTCAACGGTATTCCGGACCGAACGAATCCTGGGTGGGATTGTTCGGCACGATGCTTCCCCGGCCCTGGATGCCGTCCTGGAATTGCTGGCCGACACCGGCGGCATCCTGCTCGGCCACCGAACAGGCTCCCATCAAAAAAAGCAGAGCCGCGCTGAAGAACAAAATCACGCCTTTCATGCGCCGCAGAATAGTGATTTGTTGCGTCATGGCAACCATGATTCCACCAGAAACGCTGCTGGAATTTTATCGCCAGGGAGTTTTCCCGATGGCCGACACCGGCGGAGTGCGCCTGTTTTCCCCCGATCCGCGCGGAATCATCCCGCTGGAAGATTTTCACATCCCTCATGGCACGAGGAAGGCGCTTCGCAGCCCGGACCTCGAGGTGCGGATGGACACGGCGTTCGCCGAGGTGATGCGCGCTTGCGCGGAGCGCGGGGAAACGTGGATTGACGAGACCATTTTCCGCAGCTACGCCGCCCTCCACCACTCCGGGCACGCCCACTCGGTCGAAGTCTGGCGCGAGAGCCGGCTTGTCGGCGGACTCTACGGCGTGCGGATCGGCGCGGCGTTCTTCGGCGAATCCATGTTCCACCGCGCCGCCGATTCCTCGAAGATCGCGCTCTGTCACCTGGTCGCAATGATGAAAAAGGGCGGCTTCCAACTGCTCGACACCCAGTGGGTCACCCCGCATCTCGCCCGCTTCGGGGCGGTGGAAATCCCCCGCGCCGATTATCTCCGCAGGCTTGCTGCGGCCATTTCCTCCCCGGCCGATTGGCCGACGGAAGCCCCTTTGAGCGCAGATCTCCCCCCGGTCATGCAACAGGTTTCATAATTCCCCTTGACGCCAAGTGGATTTTGGTTGATATTGGTCGCAGTTATGAAAGCAGGCAAAACCAACTGCGGGAATTCCGCAATGACAAGGAAGCGCCCTGCATCAGCTTCCTTGAGGCTGGTGACAGCAGGCCTTTTTCTCATTGGCGTTGTTTTCAGCTATGGGGCCACGACGTCCTGGCAGGGCGACTCCAGTTCCAACTGGTCAACGGGCTCGAACTGGACCACCGGAAGCCGGCCTGGGACCAACGACATCGCGGCCTTCGGATCGAGTTTCCTGGGCACAGGCAGCCAGCCCGTCGTCAGCAATAACCGGACTCTCGGAGAGATCATCTTCGCAGCTTCGCTGGGGAGAAGTGTCACCATCAGCGGATCTGGCGGCTCACAGACGCTCACGCTCAACGGAGTGGGAGGCATCGGCATCGACAACCAGCAGTCCGCCAACGCCGTCACCATCACGACGCGCCTTGCCCTGGGAAACAACCAGACATGGCAGGGCAACTCCATGACGATTGATTCCACTGTCAATACCAACGGCCGGGCCCTGACCCTCTCTCCCAACACCGGCAGCACGTTTGACATGGGCGGAGTGGTGTCCGGCTCCGGTTCTCTGATCAAGAACTCCGGCGGCACCGTCATTCTCAGCGGCACCAACACCTACACTGGCTCCACGACGCTCAACGCCGGAGTTCTTTCTGTCTCGAACCTTGCCAACGGAGACTCGAACAGCAACATCGGGGCCTCCGGCAACGCGTCGGCCAACCTGGTCTTTAACGGAGGCACGCTGAGCTACACGGGCACGGGGTCCACCACCGACCGGTCGTTCACGGTGGGCACCGGCGGCGGAACCATCGAGGCCGTCGGATCGGGCGCGGTCAACTTCAACAACACCGGATCGCTCGCCTACTCGGGAAGCGGTGCCCGCACGATCACGCTCACCGGCACGAGCACGGCGACCAACAACCTCTCCGCCGACATCGAGGACGGCTCCTGGGGATCCACCTCACTGGTCAAAGACGGCACCGGCACCTGGCGGATTTCCGGAGACAATACCTACACGGGAACCGCGACCGTGAAGAACGGGCTCCTGCTGATGAACTCGGACACGATCAACGGAGCGGTGCCACAGGGAGCCGACTTGATCGTGGGCGACAGCATCGGGGCCGCCAACAGCGCCATCGCCCGCAACATGCAGGAAGGCCAGGTCGGCAATACTTCCACCGTGACGGTTTACTCCGACGGATGGTTCGACATCAACGCCGCAGCCTACTCGGAAAAAGGCACTCCCACCGGCTGGAAAGATGAAACCGTCGGACAGATCAACCTCTACGGCGGACGCATCACAACCGGAACAGGAGGGAGCCTGAACATTGAGGCTTCGCTCAGCGGGGCCGGAATCTCGAGCTTCTCCAGTTCGCAAACCGCGCTCATTGACGCGACCGGCGGGCGGGTGAATTTCAACGGCCTGACCCGCACGGTCAGTGTGGAAAATGGCAGCCAGTTGACCGACCTCGAGATCCGCGGCAGGATTGACAACGGAGGCGTGACCAAGACCGGTGACGGACGTCTCTCCTATACCGGCACGGAAGCCAACACCTACACCGGGACGACCACAGTGAATGGCGGCACGCTGGAGCTTGCCAAGTCCTCCGGCGTGACCTCGATCGCGGGCTCGGCCATCACCGTGAATTCCGGAGGCACGCTCCTCCTCGGCAGCAACAACCAGATCAACAACGCCGCCAATCTCACGCTCAACAGCGGCATCTTCTCCACCGGGGACACCGTCGGCTTCAGCGAAACCCTCGGAACGCTCACGATCTCCGGAACGTCCTCGATTGACCTCGGCACGGCGGCCCACATGCTCAATTTTGCCAACAGTTCCGCGCTCAGCGGAATCTGGAGCGGGCACCTCACGATCTACGGCTGGACCGGGCTTCCGGAAACCAGCGGCACCTCCGGACAAATTTATTTCGGCAACAATGTCAGCGGCCTCACGTCCAACCAGCTTGCGATGATCAGCTTCAACGGCTTCGGTCCGGGAGCCATGCTCCTCACCAATGGCGAGCTCGTTCCCGTGGCTGTGCCGGAGGCCGAAGCGATCCTGGCCGGCGCCCTCCTCGCCCTCATCGTGGCGTGGCGCGAACGGCGCCGGCTGGGCTCCCTGGTGTTGCCACGCCTTGCCGCCTGAGCCCTGTGATCGGAAGCAACGACCAGCCAGCCAAGCGCGTGCTTTTCGTCTGCTCCGGCAATTACTACCGGAGCCGTCTGGCAGAGACCCTGTTCCGGCACGAGACGGCCTCCGCCGGAATCGGGTGGGACGCGTTTTCGCGTGGGCTGACCGTCACCGGCAGCCTTTACGGACTCGCCCCCGAGGCACGGAATTTTCTGGAATCGCTTGGAATCCCTGTCCCTTCGCAGAATCCCATGCCGCTCTTGGTGGACGAACTGGTCTCCGCCGATCATGTCGTGCTCCTGAACCGCACGGAGCATGAACCGGTCATCGCACGGGAATTCCACGCCGTTTACCACAGATTGCTGGAAAAAAATGCCGTCACCTTCTGGAACGTCTTCGACCTGGCTTCCCCAAAATCCCTGTGGGGAAAAGAATCTCCCCCCACCCAGCCGGCCATCAGCGCCACCGAACACATCCGCTTTGCGGTCAAAGATCTCATCCGGATGCTGACAACCTCCCTTTCCACAAAGGAAAAACATGCCGAAAAAGGCCGGCGCCGGCCGGCGGCACGGCACGCGTGATTGATTTCGTCTGTCCGGCGGCAAGATTTTGATTTTGTTAAACCTGTTGCATGCGCTGCGAACTTCGTGTAGAAATGACGCGCTTCCCGTAGGGGAACTGCCGCGTCGCTTATTAACGGGGCCCGCTGGTGACCGAAAATAAAATGTCAGTAAGAATCAAAATATTCCTCTGTTTGGCCGGGGCGGCTCTGGTGCTGTGGGGATCCACGGCCTTTTTGGCGACAAACATCTTTTTGGCGCGGTTTGACCAACTGGATTCCCAGAGGGTGAGCCGGACACTGATCCGTGTCCGGGAGGGTTTGCAAGACCGGGAGAACCAGATGGTCGCGGCGGTGAGCCTTTGGCTGAAGGACAGCCAGGGAGTCGATTTCGACAAGTCCGCCACGGAATTTTTGAGCGAATTCGACATGAATGCGGTGGTGATCGTGAGTGCATCCGGGCGGGTGGATCGAGTGATGCTGCGGCGTGCGCCGGGGGGGGAAGGGCGCCTGACCTCAACGGACGGGGCGACCCTTGCGGACATCACACAGTCGCTGGGAAGCAACAAAAAGGGGGCCGGTCTGGTGGCGACGAGCCTCGGTCCGTTGCTTTACGCGGCAGCTACCGATCTGTCGGGCATTTCGGCGGTCGCAGGAATTTTCGTGGGCGGGGACTACGAGCAGTATCTGCGCAAGTCCCTCCTCTCCGAACTGAGCATCCTCCCCGCCAGCGGAACGCTGATGGACATCTTTCGCGGGCTGAGCCCCGAAACCCAAATCTCGGTGATTCCCAAGATCGAGGCGGGATCGGACCAGATCTCGGCCTATTCCCTGATGCGCGACGCCAAGGGGGAACCCCTTTTGATCTTGAAAGTCTCCGAGGCCCGGCACTCCTATCTTGACGGCACTTCCAACCTCCGGTTTTTCTTCGGCCTCTCCGCTGCGGTCGCCATCGTGACGGTGATCGTCGCGACCCTGCTTGTCGAAGCCATGGTGACCGGCAGGATCCGCCGCCTCACGAACAGCGCGCGGCGGGCGGATGTCAACAACATGGACGATTTGCCGGAGCGTTTCATCCGGGGAAGGGATGAGATTTCGACGCTGGCGCGCGCAACGAAACTGATGGTGGACCGCCTCCGAAATTCGCAGCTCCTCTATCGCGCGGTCGTGGAAACCCAGAAAGAACTGATCGTCCGCTTCAAGCCGGACGGCGAGATCACGCTCGCCAACGAGGCGTTCGCAAAATTTTTTGGCAGGCACCTGCGCGGGGTTCTTGGGAAAAACCTCGCGGATTTTTTCACGCCTGCGTCCATGGGCGGAGGCAGCATCCTCGACGGTCTGCCGACCGAAGCGAACCGCTCGAACACGCGCGATTTCCGGGTCCTGCTGGAGAACGGCACCGAGTGCTGGCTGCAGTGGAGCCAGCGTGCGCTGGTGGCCGAAGACCGGTCGATCACGGAAATCCAGGCCGCCGGGCACGACATCACTCTCCGTTTGGATTATGAAAACAAGCTGAAGGACGCGAAAGAGGCGGCCGAGTCGGCGAACCGTGCGAAGGGGGAGTTCCTCACCGTGATGAGCCACGAAACCCGCACTCCGCTCGCAAGCATCCTTGGGTTCATCTCGATCCTCGAGAACACCCCGATCACCGCCGAGCAGGCCGAATACCTCGACCTCATCCGATCAAGCGGAAACAGCCTTCTTCTCCTCCTCAACGACCTTCTGGATTACAGCAATGTCGCCTCCGGCCGCATCGAACTCAACCTCGAGACCGTCGAGGTCGCGGCACTGACCCGCGAGATCGTGGCCACCCAGACACCGGAAGCACGGGAACGCAAAATCGACCTGGATCTCGACATCGAGGTGGACACGCCGGCCTTTATCGAGACGGATCCCGGGCGCTTGCGCCAGGTTCTTCACAACGTCGTTTCCAACGGAATCAAATTCACCGAGCGCGGGTTCGTCCGGCTCTCCGTGAAACCCGGCAGCGACGGCATGCTCGATTTTCTCGTGCAGGATACCGGGATCGGGATTCCGGAAGAGGTGTTCCCCCGTCTCTTCCTGGCGTTCGGAACCGCGGACGGAAGCAATTCCCGGGGCCACGGCGGAGCCGGGGTGGGATTGGCTGTCTCTCAAAAAGTTCTCACCCGCATGGGAGGGTCGATCTCGGTTCGCAGCGAGCCGGGCATTGGAAGTCTCTTCACCGTTTCGGTTCCGATCGGCAACCCGAAAGCCAAACAGGTGGAGACCGTCTTCTCGGGGTTCGCACCCACTGGCATCCCGCCCAAACCGGACTTCTCAAAAGACAACCTCCACCTGCTTGTCGTGGACGACAACAACGTGAACCAGAAAGTCCTGAGCAAACTTCTCCGGATGATCGGGATCAATTGCGACACGGCCTCCAGCGGTCGCCAGTGCCTGGATATGACGGCCCAGACCCGCTACGACATCGTCTTCATGGATATTCAGATGCCTGAAATGGACGGCTATGAGACGGTCGGCAAGCTCCGGGAAAGGGAGGAGGCTTCCGATCCGGCCGACAAACTCCACGTCGTTGCCTGCACCGCGTTCTCCCTGCCCGGGGACCGGGAAAAATGCATCCGCGCCGGCATGAACAACTATGTCAGCAAGCCGGCACGCATTGACGACATCCAGGCCGTCATCAACGCCTATCTCGCCCAGCGCCCGTTGCCCGTCGCAGCGGCAGCCGACACCTGATCGGGACGCCGGCCCCGCCTGCGATCCTCTTGCAGACGATATTATTTTGCGAGGAGAGCCTTCTCCTCGGGGAGCAGCTTCTCTTTTTCCAGTCCCGCCCCGACCGCAACGGCGGCATCGTGCTTTCCTCCCGCCTCAAGCAGGGCTGAAAAAATGGCTTTCTGACCGGGCAGGAGCTGGCCGAACTGAATCTTGGAATTCTCGAAAATCTTCAGCCCCTCGGCCGCGCGGCCGTCACGCAGGAGTGCCAGGGCGCAGGTCATTTTCAATGGGAACAAATCCGGATTGCCCTGCTCGAGAAGGCGGCTTCTCTCCAGGGTCCTTGCGATGTCCCGATTGAGGAGGAGGAGGAGATAGTTGCGGTCGTTGGCCACGGCCGGATCTTTCGGCCAGCGCTTGGACATCTCCTCAAGCACTTCAAGCAGTTCTTTGGAGTCTCCACGGATTCTGTTAATATTCAGCAGCGCCTCGTAGGCGCTGCGCGAGGCCAGCGGGTCGCCGGTCAGCCGCCGGAGCACAACCTCCGCAAGGGGCAGCCTGCCCCGCTGGTTGAAATATCCGGCCAGGTAGAAGAGGAGATCGCGGTCTTCGGTCGGGCTCCGGGCCGCACGCTCGAAAGAAATTCCGGCCAGGGGTTCCTGCCCGAGGGCCTCGTAGCATCGTGCGATAAACAAATCGCGCAGCGCGGGTTCGAGCGGGTTTTGGGTGGATTTCAAGATGTTGAGAACCTCATCCCACTTCCCGAGTCCGGCGGCCGCATCGAGCCAGATGAGAAAGAGATCCCGGCGTGTCCGCGCGGTTGCCAGCGGCACGAGGTCGATCGCACGCTGGTTTTGTCCCGCGCGGATGAAGAACGACGCGAGTTCCCTGCGGTCGTCGATGGTTTTTGCTTCGCCCAGGAGTTCTTGAAAAACCTGCCCGGCGTCTCCGGGATTGGAACGGAGCCGGGAGGCGGCGACTTCAATCCGGCCGTTGAACTGCCTCCCGGGAAGCTTCTCCACAGCCGATGCGGCCCGGTTCTTCAGGTTCTCCGGAATTCCGGGCGTGGCAAGGACCGCATCCAAGAGCCGGGAATCCGGATTTTTTTCGGCGGGATTGTCGAGGAGCCACTCCGCGGCAAGCCGGCGGCTCTCGGGAATCGGAATGGATAAAAGGATCTGGGCCGCCAGCGACTTGTTGGCGGCGGAGGCCTCGGCGGAATCAAGAACCCCCTTCAGGAGGTTCGAAGCGGCCGCCCAATCTCCGGCCACCAGCGCATAGCGGGCGAGGAGAAGGCTCACCCGCGTGTCTCCGGGAAGTCGGTTGCCCGCCTCGGCCACTGCGGCAAGAAACGGCGGATACGATCCCGACCGCAGAAGGGAGTCGGAATAGTGGAGGTAGTCGTCGCCGGTCGCCTGCCCGGTCGCCAGCAGCGTGCGATAAAAGCCGAGCGCCTGCGGCATCCCGGCCGCGGCATTCAGCCTGGCCGCCGCCCGCAGGGCGTTCGGATTCTTCGGATCGAGCTGGAACGAGGCGATCGTCTTTGTGTGTGCCCTCGCCCAGTCGGCGGAGTCCATCGCCTCCACCGCCTGCCGCGCAAGCTGGTCTGATCTCCAGGACTTCACCGCCGGCACGCGCGGAAGGACCAGCAGCGCCGCCACGACGGGAACCAATACGGCCAGAATGATCAGAGCCAGCCGCCATTTCCCGAAGCGCGGAAAATCAGGGGCTTCGTTCGTTGCCATGCGCTTTATTCTGCTCCAGTCCGAGATATTTATCAAATGCCTTCCATGCAATTTCCGGTCTGCCCAATTGCCACTCCGCACATCCGAGGAGATACCAGAGCGCCGGGGAGGAGCCGGAGCGGGCCTCGAACGCATGCAGCAGAGAACGTGCCCGCGCCGGGTTTCCCGCCCGCATTTCCCGGAGTGCAAGAAGCACCGGGCCGGGAGTCGCCGGGGATCCAAGGATTTGCATCTCTGTCATTCCGGGTGATTTCACCGCCAGACGGCATGCGGACTCGAAGTCGCCGCTCTCCGCCAGTCGGCGGGAACGGACGACAGCCAGCGGTCCGGTCAGCGCGGGAACCCGGACGGCACGCTGCAGCGCTTCCTCGTGTCCCGCGGAAGCCGCGCGCTCCAGCGCGGCGATGGCAAGAGGGGCGGGAACGCCCGGATCGCCGGGACGTCCGGCCAGTTCGACAAACAGCAGAAAATCCGCTGGGGACACCTCGGAGCCCAGGGAAACAATCCGCGCCGCCTGGCAGGCCGCTGTGGTGGGAGGAAGGGAAAGCATCGCAACGCGCAACGCCGGGATGGCGCCGGCCTGGCGGAGCAGGTCTTGGAGCTGTTGGCCACGCTTGGAGGGAGGCGCTCTTTCCAGGATCACGCGCGCGGTAATGACCGCCATGTCCGCGTCTTCCTGCTTCACAAAAAGCGCGAATGCCCGCGCGGCGGGCTCCGCGGAAAACGGTTCGAGGAGAAAAAGCCTGCCCAGCAGCCGGGTGGCCAGCAAATCATCATTGTCGTAAATCGCGCGGTGAACTTCGAGTTCAAGAACCTCGTAGTCCATCGGACGGAATTCCAGCCAGCTCCGCACGGAGGCCGGAACATTCATCGGACGGTCCGGACGGAATACCTCCGGACGCAAAATCTGTGTCCAGCGAAGGGCCAAAAAGCACGAGGCAACCAATGCGAAGGCGGCGGCCCAGGGCGCCAGGCGGGCTCCCGCGTAGCTTCCGGTGCCGTGCGTGCCCGCGAGCGTGCAGGCGAGGATAAAAACCGGCGCGCAATGGGCCGGCACATCCAGAAACCCGTGCGCGATCACCACCGCCATTGCCGAAAATCCCACTGCCGATGCGCCCGGATGCTGTCCGGCCATTTTCCAAAGCCTGACTGCCAGCACGGCAAAGACTCCCCAGGCAAGGATTCCCACCACCAAACCGGCCTCGCAGGCAAGCCACAGCCAATCGCTTTCCGGATGAAACGCCCTCCACGGCGATGCGGAAACCATGCGAAAAAACGGGAACACCGCCTCGAAATTTCCCAGTCCAATTCCCGTTAGCGGAAAGGTGACGAGCAGTCTCCAAGCGTCCTGTTGAACCGCCATGCGGAAGCCCGCGCCGGAGACTCCGGAATCCCGGAAATGCCCCACAGTCGGAGCTTCCGACCACAAAACCACCACCAGCGTGGCGAGAAAAAAGAAAGCGGAGCATCCGGCGAGCGCGCCGCGCCATCGCCCCGCCAGGCATCCGCTGCGGACTGTGGGAAGAAGCCAGCCTGCGACACAACCGATCACTGCCGCCCCGACCGCCCCGCGCGATCCGAGCGTCACGAGCGGGATCATGCAGGCTGCAGCGCCGACAGCCCAGAGCAGGCGCTTCCGGGCATCCCCCGCAAAGAAACCCTTCATCACGCAGGCGGCAGACGCCACGGCCGCATACCCGCCGGCTTGGTTGCGCGTGCCAAGAACCGCCTCGAAAATTCCGGCCCATGGCCCCCTCCAGGCCCCGCTCTCCCAACGGCCCGCCGCCAGCAGGAGGGATCCGGCCATCGCCAGGAACAGTATGCCGGATTGCCTCGCCCCGACAAAGCCGTCCCGCGACCGGCCGCAGATCCACCAGAGATACGCCAGTCCAGCCAGATAGCCCGGCCAGGCCGCCAGCAACGCAAACGGCTGGGGAGTGATGCTCGACGCCGGACCAGGAAGCGCAGACGCCCAGGGCAACGGTCCCCACGGGGCCGCCAGCGCAGCCAATGGCAGCAAGGCAAGACAAGCCAGAAAAATTCCCAACACCCCGCCTGCCGCCGGACGCAGCACCAGACATGCCAGCGCCACCCCGAACGACTGCCATGGCCAGCCAAAGACAGGGAGGATCGCCAATGCCACAACGGTTGTGACTTCCATCGCCTCGCGCACCCCGGCTCTTTGCCTGCTTTCTGACACCGCCCGCAAGTCTAGCCCGCAGGAATCATCGAGGGGAAGGAAAGATAATTCCAAGGATCCCGCCTCAGGATTTCTTATGCCTTCGCGTAAAGCTTGCTTCCCTTTTCCACGAACTCCGCGGCCTTTTCTTGCATCCCCTTTTTCAGCGCCTCTTCCCCGGCGAGTCCCTGCTCCGCCGCATATTTGCGGACGTCCTCGCTGATTTTCATCGAGCAGAAGTGCGGCCCGCACATCGAGCAGAAGTGGGCCGTCTTTGCTCCCTCCTGCGGGAGCGTTTCGTCGTGAAATTCGCGGGCGGTGTCGGGATCGAGCCCGAGGTGGAACTGGTCTTCCCAGCGGAATTCGAAGCGCGCCTTGCTGAGCGCGTTGTCGCGGTATTGCGCGCCGGGATGGCCCTTGGCGAGGTCCGCGGCGTGGGCGGCGATTTTGTAGGCGATGACGCCGTCCTTCACATCCTTTTTGTTCGGCAGGCCGAGATGTTCCTTGGGCGTGACGTAGCAGAGCATCGCGCAGCCATACCAGCCGATCAGGGCGGCCCCGATGCCGCTGGTGATGTGGTCGTAACCGGGGGCGATGTCGGTGGTGAGCGGGCCGAGCGTGTAGAACGGGGCTTCGTGGCACCACTCGAGCTGCCTGGCCATGTTCTCCTCGATCATGTGCATCGGGACATGTCCGGGACCCTCGTTCATCACCTGCACGCCCTTGGCCCAGGCGCGCCCGGTGAGTTCGCCCTGCACCTGGAGCTCGGCGAATTGCGCCTCGTCGTTGGCATCGGCAATCGAGCCGGGGCGCAGGCCGTCGCCGATGCTGACTCCCACATCGTAGGCGGCCATGATGTCGCAGATGTCGTCCCAGTGGGTGTGGAGGAAATTCTCCTTGTGGTGGGCGAGGCACCATTTCGCCAGGATGCTGCCGCCGCGCGAAACGATGCCGGTCATGCGCGAGGCCGTGAGCGGGATGAACCTCAGGAGCACTCCCGCGTGGATTGTGAAGTAATCCACGCCCTGCCCGGCCTGCTCGATGAGCGTGTCGCGGAAAATTTTCCAAGTGAGGTCCTCGGCCCGGCCGTCCACCTTCTCCAGGGCCTGATAGATCGGGACCGTGCCGATCGGGACCGGCGAGTTGCGCAGGATCCACTCGCGGGTGGCGTGGATGTTTTGGCCGGTCGAGAGGTCCATGACCGTGTCGGCGCCCCACTTCGTCGCCCAGCGCATTTTCTCGACCTCCTCCTCGATGCCCGACGCAACCGCGCTGTTGCCGATGTTCGCGTTGATCTTCACAAGGAAGTTGCGGCCGATGATCATCGGCTCGAGCTCCGGATGGTTGATATTCGCCGGGATGATCGCGCGTCCGGCGGCCACTTCGTCGCGGACGAACTCCGGGGTGATGACCTCCGGAATCCGCTGGGGAAACATCCGAAATACCGAAGGGACGAACTTTCCGCTTTCCGCTTTCCCATTTCCGCTTTGGGCGGAGCCCATGTGTTGTTTGGCCAGATCATTCCGAATGCTGTCTTTGCTCAAATCCGCAATCCGCAATCCGCAATCCGCAATCCGATGGTTTTCGCGGATCGCGACGAATTCCATCTCCGGAGTGATGATCCCCTGGCGGGCATACCAGAGCTGGGTGACCGGGTGGCCGGCGGAAGCCCGGAGCGGCTTCCGCAATGCGGAATGCGGAATGCGGAATGCGGAATTGCGGAGAGGGGAATGTTCTTCGCCTGGGCGGTCGTTGACCTCGCGGCTTTCGTATTCCCCGACGTCGCCGCGGCTTCGGATCCACTCCGCACGCAGGGCGGGCAGACCCTCCTCAACCGAACCTTGAAAATCCGGATCGCCCCACGGTCCGGAGCAGTCGTAAACGCGCACCGGATCGTTGCTTTCCAGACGCCCGTTGAACCCCTTTGTGGGCGAGAGCGTGATTTCGCGCATGGGCACCCGGACACGCGGGTCGAGCGATCCCTGCACGTAAACGCGCGAGGATTTTTGGAGGCTGCTGCTGGCGGCGGATTTGGTTTTCATAGTGCAGGCATTTTCCTGCAGAACCCGCGCCCGTTACCGGAAGGGAAAGCCATTCCCCGCATCGCTCCCTCCGCCGGCATGATCCGGGATCAGGTTCAAAGGGTCTCCCGGGAATTTCAGTCCGGGACTCTCAGCCTGTTCGGGCTCCCCTGCAGTGGGCTATCCATCGCGCCGTCCGGCCATCGCGTCAATGGCGAATTTCGAGAGCGCCTCCGCGCCGGTCCGGAAGGAAAGGCGCTCCTGCGCACACTCCCCGGCCCGGCGGACAGCCGCGTGCCAGGCATCGTCAATTTGGAGCAGATCGCGGGCGTGAGCCGCAAGATTGTCGCGAGAGGCACCGAAAAATTCCCTGAACGCGATCCGTTCGACCGCCCCGTTGCCACCGAGGCAGGGCATCCGGCAAAGCAACGCGTCCCCCGCCACCTGTCCGGGAACCGCGCTGGAATCGAGCTGCCAGACGATCCGATGACGGGCCATGATTCTGAGGTAATCCGGATAGGGCAAAGGGGACTCGAGGATGTAGAGCAGCGGATTCCTTTTTCGCAGGCTCTTCAAGAGCATGCCGCCGGCGCGCCCCTCGGAATTGACGACGGCAAGCGGGCACGAGAGGCCGCGGGAGATCTCATCCGCCAGCAGGACTGCCGCGAGGTGGTTGCGCGAGGGGGTGCCAAATTCCCGCGTGCCGACGAAAATGCCAAACCGCTTGTCGAGTGGCTGGCTGAAATCCCATGCGGGAAAATCCACCGGATACGGGGTCGGAATGAATTCCGCGCAGGGTGCGCCGGCGGCGCGGTAAACCGGAACGAGTTCCGGGGTGCTCGAGATCGCGCCGTCCGACGCCGAGCAGATCTCCCGGAAGAGCTCCCAGCGGGACACGTCGCCGAGCAGGTCCGCAACCTGATGGCTCCCGGATTCCTTGCAGGAGACAAACACCCGACACCCGCGCCGACGGAGCAGGGAGATTGCCGCGAGCGCACGACCCAGAGTCCTTTTGCGCAGGAGGACAAGAACCGTGCCGACAGGGATGGATTTTTCTTCGCGATAAAACCCTCCGCGCCGGCAGGCGGCGTAGGCATGGTAGTTGACCGGAGGATGGCCGGGGTCGCCCGGACTGCCGGGACCTGCCGGGAAGGCCTGCTCGGGATCGCGTCCGCCGGGGTTCAGCACGGAGAAACTCATTCGTGCTTGATCCGGTTCCAGATTTTATCCAGCTCCTCGAGCGGGGTCTCCTGCATCTTGCGGTCCCCCAGTTCGTGCTCGACCGCATGAAAGCGGCTGATGAAGCGGTTTGTGGCGGCGGTGAGGGATGTCTCCGCATCCACATGGAGCTTGCGGGCGAGGTTCACCGCCGTAAAAAGGATGTCCCCGACTTCCTCCTCGACCTCGCGCCGGGTGCCGTCCGCGAGCGCATCGCGCACTTCCTCCACCTCCTCTTCCAGCTTCTCAAAAACCGGCTCCACATCCGGCCAGTCGAACCCGACCCGCGCGGCCTTCTTCTGGGCGCTCTGGGCACGCAGGAGTGCGGGCATCGAGGTCGGGAGCCCGTCGAGCACTCCCGATTTCTTTTCCTCCTGCTTGATCTGCTCCCATTGGCGGAGGACCGCGGTCGAATCGTTCGCGAGCTTGTCCCCGAAAACGTGCGGGTGACGCCGGATCATCTTGTCGCAAATGTCCGCCGCCACTTCTTCGAGCGTGAAGGCCGAGCGCTCGCCCGCCATCTGGGCATGGAGCACCACATGCAGGAGCAGGTCGCCGAGCTCCTCTTTGAGATTCGCATCGTCCGCACGCCCGATCGCCTCGATGACCTCGTAGCACTCCTCGATCAACGCGCCGCGCAAGCTCGCATGCGTCTGCTCGCGGTCCCACGGGCAGCCCCCCGGCGCGCGAAGCTTCGCGACAATTTCCCGAAGCCGTTGGATCGAGGGCATGTCAGATCCTCCAGAGCGAGCTGTTCCCCACGCCGAATTCGCTGACCTCCTCGCTCGATGTCCGCGCGGCATACAGGGTCAGCACCGTGATCGAGAGGACGGTTCCCACATAGACAATGCAGGCGAACCAGGCCGGGAGCTCGTGCACGGCAAGCGCCTGGTAAAACTCCCCGAACGAATGGATCGGAACCGTCGTGTGGATCAGGATCTTCATCGTCCAGGCGACCATGATGATCGCAAAGATGAACGCGTAGTTGCGCTTCAGCCGCCTGCCGATCGCCTCCAGCTTGCTGATCTTGAAAGAAGGCATGATCAGATCCTCGCACACCAGCTTCCGCCATTCGCCATCCAGGATTTTCGGGTTTCTCGAAACCATCGGAACCAGAAAATGCGACTCGAGCATGCGCACACGCCCGCGGAACGCGTCGTAGAACCGGTAGCGGCGGGACTCGATCCAGAGCATGATCCAGACGAGCGCGAGGTTGAAAAAGAAGATGACATGCGGGAGGTCTTTGAAGGTGAACGCGGCGCCGATGATCGTCGTCGTGCTTGTGATCGCCCATGTCGTCGTCACGTCGAGCCGCTGGCGCCAGATCATGATCCGGCCGAGCTCGCCGCGGTAAAAATGAGACATGGCAGTGACGTAGCAGGGATCGTTGAGACTGGCTGACGGCAGTGTCGAGCGGGCGGGCAAGTTGGTTTCTTCGGGCATATTATCGTTTCCGGTCTTTTTCGAGCAGTTCCTCGCGCGCCCGATCCAGCCGGGCGCGTTCTCCGGCAGACAGACTCCGCATCCCGGCACGGGAGATTTTTTCCAGAATGGCATCAATCGAAGCCGCCTCTTCACCGGGTCGTTTGACCACATGCAAATGCGGGGAGGGCCGGGCGGGAAAAAACGATCGGAAATCCGGGAAAAGCCCGCCGCCGCGCAGGCGGCGCACCAGCAAAACCGCCGCGCCGCAGTCGAGGGCCAGCACCCCCAGCCCGATCACATCCCGGGAGGCCAGCAACTGGAGCGCGCTCACCGCCACCAGACACGCCGCAACCCACCTCGCCTGGATGCCGAAGAAAACCTCGGCGGCTGGATACAGCGTGGCGAAAGCAATAAAGACGCCGAAGTGCAGGGCACCGGAGCCGCAGTAGGAGATCGGGGAGAAGACGGCAAATGATGCCAGGGTCAGCACCAGCGGAGGAAGCAGCAGGAGAGTCAGATAAATCGCCAGAAACGCCCGACGCCCGAGGAACCTTTCAATCTCCCGGCCGAAAACCACGAGCATGTAGAGCTCAAGCAGGAAAAGCAGGCCCGGAGGGTGGACGAACGCATACGTCACGAACTCCCAGACCGCGAAATGCCCGCGCATTGCGGCGCTCGAAAATTGCAGGGACTGCCACTCCGCGCCCGCGGCCATCGCCAGCGCGGTCGCAACCATGGCGGCCGCATGCAGGGCCGCAAGCACCGTGCTGGCATAAACCGGAAACGACCCGATCCGCGCAAGCGGGGACGTGTTCCCGAAATTGTGATCCGCAATCGTCACCCGGCCAGATTAACCCCGCGGAAAATTTCTCACAAGGTGGATTTTTTCGCCTTGCCTCCCCGAATGTATCCAGAAAGACTAACGTTGTTAATTCTAACTTAATAAGAACTTCATCCTAATCATACTAACTTCATGAGCAAATCCACCACACTGGGAACCTGCAAACCATCCAACACATCCATCATCGCCTGGGTCGATGAGGTCGCCGCGCTGACCAAACCCGACGCCATTTTTTGGTGTGACGGATCCGCAGCCGAAGACAAGCACATGCGCGACCTGATCGTGGCATCGGGCGCGGCGCTCTGGCTCAACGAAAAGCTCCGCCCGAACTGCATTCTCGTGCGCAGTGACGTCCGCGATGTCGCCCGTGTCGAGGAGCGCACGTTCATCTGCTCGAAGTCGAAGAAAGACGCCGGCCCGACAAACAACTGGGAGGCCCCGGATGTCATGAAGGCGAAGATGAACGGCCTCTTCAAAGGCTGCATGGCCGGACGCACGCTCTATGTGATCCCCTTCAGCATGGGCCCGATCGGATCGCCAATCGCCCAGTATGGCATCGAGATTTCCGACAGCCCGTATGTCGTCTCGAGCATGCGCATCATGACCCGCATGGGCGGGGCCGTCTATGAGCAGATCGCCAAGACCGGCGGCTACGTGAAGTGCCTCCACTCGGTCGGCTCCCCGATCGCGGCCGGAGCGAAGGATGTCGCCTGGCCGTGCAATCCGGCGAACACCTACATCACGCATTTCCCGGAAGACCGCCTCATCATGAGCTTCGGATCGGGCTACGGCGGCAACGCCCTCCTCGGCAAGAAATGCTTCGCGCTGCGCATCGCCTCGGCGATGGCCCGCGACGAGGGCTGGATGGCCGAGCACATGCTCATCCTCGGCGTCAAGGATCCGGGCGGCAAGAAGACGTATGTCACCGCCGCCTTCCCGAGCGCGTGCGGCAAGACCAATTTTGCGATGCTGATCCCGCCGAAGCAGCTCAAGGACGAAGGCTGGGAGGTTTCCTGCGTCGGCGACGACATTGCCTGGATCAAGCCGGGGCCCGACGGCCACCTTCGCGCGATCAACCCGGAGGCCGGGTTCTTCGGCGTCGCGCCGGGAACCGCCTACGACAGCAACCCGATGGCGATGGATTCGATCAAGAGCGACACGATCTTCACCAACGTCGCCCTCACCGACGACGGCGATGTCTGGTGGGAGGGCATGAGCAAGGAGAAGCCCAAGCACCTCATTGACTGGAAGGGCAAGGACTGGACGCCCGAGACCAAGGATGCCGAGGGCAAGCCGGTTCTCTCCAGCCACCCGAACAGCCGCTTCGCCGCACCGGCACGCAACTGCCCGATCATTGATCCCGACTGGGAAAATCCCGCCGGCGTTCCGGTGAGCGCGATGCTCTTCGGCGGACGCCGGGCAACGACGATGCCGCTGATCTTCCAGTCGTTCGACTGGTCCCACGGGGTTTATCTCGGCGCCACGGTCGGCTCCGAAATGACCGCCGCCGCCGCCGGCACGGTCGGGCAGGTCCGCCGCGATCCGATGGCCATGCTCCCGTTCTGCGGATACAACATGGGCGACTACTTCGCCCATTGGCTCGAAATGCGCCACGAGGTGAAATACCTGCCGCGCATTTTTCACGTCAACTGGTTCCGCAAAAGCCCGGAAGGCAAATTCCTCTGGCCGGGCTTCGGGGACAACACGCGCGTCCTCAAGTGGATCGTCGAGCGCTGTCAGGGCGGCGCGCATGCGGTCGAAACCCCGATCGGCTGGGTGCCGGAATATGGCGACCTCGACTTCCGCGGGATCGAAAAAGACATCACTCCCGAGAAGTTCGCCGAAGTCCAGAAGATCGACACGGCCGAGTGGCACCGCGAACTTGTCCTGCAGGACGAGCTTTTCATCAAGCTCTACAGCCAGCTTCCGAAGGAGCTCATCTTCCAGCGCGAACTTCTCATCTCGCGCCTGTAGCAAACTTCCATAGCATCAATAGCATCCCCGCGCGGAGGCCCAAGCTCCCGCGGGGATTCTTTTGTATCTGCAGGGCATTGCCCCTGCAATGCCCTCAGTCTTGGCGGGTCTTTTCGATCCGCGAAACGTCGTATCCGAGCCCGGCGATGCGAGTCAGGATTTGCTGGTATGTTCCGGCGGACAGTTTGGGTTCGCGTGCCAGAATCCAGAGAAATTTCCGCGAGGGATGGCCGATGACCGCCCAGGAGTAGTTTTTCTCGTCGAGTCCGATGACCCAGTAGGCGCCGGAGAACGGGCCGCCGAAGCTGACTTTCAATTTGGCGTTCTGCGAGCCCGAAACAACCGTGGCCCTGCCGGTGACCTTCATGGGCTTTCCGTTCTTCCCCGTGCTGCGGTTGACGACTTTGATCGAACCATCCTGATTGGCGGAATACTCGGCGGTCGTGTTGCCCGCGCAGTCGCGCTGGAAAAAGTTCGGATATTTTGCGATCTCATACCACCTGCCGGCATACCGGTCCAGATCCACGGCAGGGACGGTGGTGAGCGGCGGGCGCGAGGCGCAGCCGGACAAGAGCAGGCTGATCAGCATTGCAGCTTGGGAGAAAAACGATTTCATACAGGCATGACTCTACACCGGATCGCGCTTGCCTGCATCGCTTTTTTGGCACCCTGAGATGGGCTCGGATTCCATGCCGTTGCGCCTCGCCTCCGAAAATATCCGGGGTGGCTTTTGCGGTCATTGACTCGTGGTTCCCAGCGCTGCAATATCGTGAACCAACGATGAGACCGGTCGCAGTCGATCTATTTGCAGGAGCGGGGGGGATGTCGCTCGGATTCGAGCAGGCGGGGTTCGACGTGCGCGCGGCCGTCGAGATCGATCCGATCCACTGCTGCGTCCACCACTTCAACTTTCCCCGGTGCTCGGTCATTCCCCGTTCCGTCAAAGAACTAGCCGGACAGGATATCCGGCGGTTCGCGGGCATCGCCGGGAAGGTTCATGTGGTCTGTGGCGGAGCGCCGTGCCAGGGGTTTTCCATGATCGGAAAGCGGGTCCTCGATGATCCCCGCAACAGCCTGGTCAGGGATTACGTCCGCATCGTATCGGAACTCGAAGCGGACTATTTTGTTTTTGAAAATGTCAGGGGGCTGACGGTCGGAGATCACCGCAAGTTTCTTGCGGAGCTGATCGGGGAGTTTGAAGAGCGTGGATATGATGTGCGCCTCCCGTGGCGGGTTTTGAACGCGGTCGCTTACGGCGTCCCGCAAGACCGGAAACGCCTGTTCCTTCTCGGAGCAAGAAGAGGGTCAAAACTGCCCGCCTATCCGGCCTATCTCACGACCCGCGCCGGAAGCGCTCTCGAACTGGGCCTGCCGGGCGGGCCTTCGTGCAAGGAGGCACTCGGCGATCTGCCGGATGCTGCGGCTTTCCAAGAGCTGCGCTCAGCCGATGAAGTCCGCACAACCGGTTGGGGCAGCCCGTCCGGTTACGCCCGAGAGTTGCGTTGCCTGGAGCCCTCTGCGTGGCATTTCGGGCATCCCAGGCTATGGGATCCCGAACTGCTTACTTCGAGCGCGCGAAGCGAGCACACCGACATTTCGCGGGAGCGTTTCGCGGCGACCCCGCCGGGGGAGGTCGAGCCGATCTCGCGTTTTTTCAAACTGCCGCCGTCGGGCGTGTCCAACACCCTGCGAGCGGGCACCGATGCGGCGCGAGGGGCGTTTACGAGCCCTCGCCCGATCCACTACAAATATCCGCGTTGCGTGACTGTTCGCGAGATGGCGCGGCTGCACGGTTTCCCCGATTGGTTCCGCTTCCACGTCACCAAGTGGCATGGCGCAAGGCAGATCGGCAATTCCGTGCCGCCTCCGCTCGCCCGCGCGGTTGCCGGTTCCATCATCCGGGCCATAGGCGTCACCCCGAATCCGGTCGGCCCGCCGTTACCCCTCGGCGATCCGGCACTGCTGCGGATGGAGATGTCGCAGGCTTCCGCGTATTGGGGTGTCGAATGCCCGATTCAAACCAGAGACAGGAAAAGCGGGGCACGCAAACGCTCGCAATCCGAAACCGAAGCCTGTCGGCTTGCTGCCGCGTGATCGTCCTATGAAACCAAAAACTCCCAACCGCTATCAGGCGCTCATCGAAAATATTTTTCTTCAGCATTACCGGAAAGGGCTGACGGTTGTTGCCTTTACGCGGGAGGAACTGGTGAGCATGGCCGCGAAGCTGAAAATCGCAATCCCTTCCAATTTGGGCGATGTGCTTTACTCGTTCCGCTATCGCAATCCGCTGCCGCAAAAGATCCTCGCCACTCAACCGCCCGGACAGGAATGGCTGATCGAAGGAGCCGGGCGCGCCAAATACGAGTTCCGCCTCGTGCCAATTAACCGCATCACCCCCAATCAGAATTTGGTGACCACGAAGATTCCTGACGCCACCCCGGAGATCATTGCCGCGAGTTCGTTGTCCGACGAACAGGCATTGCTCGCAAAAGTGCGTTACAATCGCCTCATTGATATTTTCCTCGGCATCACGGCCTATTCCCTGCAGAACCATCTGCGCACCACCGTCAAGGGTCTGGGCCAGATCGAAATCGACGAGGTTTATGTCGGCATCGACAAACACGGATGCCAATACATTATCCCAGTTCAGGCAAAGGGGGGAACCGACCAACTTTCCACGGTGCAGGCCAAACAGGATATCGCGTGCTGCGCTGAAAAATTTCCCGAGCTTGTCTGCCGGGCCATCTCCGCCCAGTTCCTCCTCAACTCGCGCATCGTCATGTTTGAACTCTGTCTGGATGGACAAGGGCTTGTTCGCACGGTCGAGGAACGTCACTACCGTCTGGTTCCTGCAGACCTGATCGACGACGCCGACCGGGAGGAATACCGTCGCAGGGCATGATCTTACGCACGACGGCAGTGATTTGCCTCGCCTTTCTTGCCGCGTGCGAAGCACGCCACCGCCGTGCGGATCTGGTTTTCATCAACGGGGCGGAGCCCGAGACGCTGGATCCGGCGATCATCACCGGCCAGCCGGAGGGACGGATCGTGAACGCCCTTTTCGAGGGGCTCTGCGCCTACGATGAAAACGGACGCGCTGTTCCCGGCATCGCGGAGTCGTGGGAGATTTCCCCGGACGGGCGGACGTATACGTTTCGGCTCAGGGCCGATGCGAAGTGGAGCGACGGGCGGGCTGTGACCGCCGGCGATTTTCTGGCGTCGTGGAAGCGGACGCTGACGCCCGCGACCGGCGCACAATACAACTACCAGCTCTTCCCGATAAAAAACGCGCAGGCCTTTGCGGAGGGAACAATCAAGGATTTTGCCGGTGTCGGCGCGAAGGCCGCAGACAGCCGCACGCTGGTCGTCGAGCTGGAAAACCCGACGCCCTATTTCCTCGGGCTCTGCGCGTTCCCGACGCTCCACCCGGTGCGCACCGACCTCATCGAACGCGTCGGCGACGACTGGGTGAAGCCGGAGCACATGATCAGCAACGGTGCGTTCGCGCTCGAATCCTGGCGGATCAACGACAAAATCCGGCTCAAAAAAAACCCTCACTACTGGAACCGGGAGCGCGTCACGCTGGAGTCCGTGGACGTCCTGCCGATCTCGGATGCCAACGTCGCGTTCAACTTTTTTGCGAGCGGGCTCGCGGATCTTGTGATGGACAAGGGGCTCGCGCCGCCGGCCCTGCTGGACGAAATGAGGAGCAAGCCGTGGTTCCACGCCGCGCCATTCCTCGGGATTTACTTCCTGCGCTACAACTGCCAGCGCGGCCCGTTTGCCGACGAGCGCGTCCGACGGGCCTTCTCTCTTGCGGTGGACAAGCGGCGCATCGTCGAAAAGATCACGCGGGCCGGCGAGCTCCCGGCTCCGGGATTTGTTCCGCCCGGAATCCCCGGATACGCCGGCACCGACGGGCTCCCCTTCGATCCGTCCGCCGCCAGACAATTGCTGGCCGAGGCAGGCTGGCCCGGAGGTCAGGGTTTCCCGCTCGCGAACTACCTCTACAGCAAGAGCGAGCTCAACGAGGCTGTTGCCGTCGAGCTCCAGAGCATGTGGCGCGAGGCACTCGGCGTGAACGTCAACCTCGTCCGGCAGGAATGGAAAGTTTATCTCAACTCGCTCTCGCTTCTCGACTACGACATCGCAAGGTCCAGCTGGGTCGGCGACTACCCGGACCCCAACACGTTCCTCGACATGTTCCTCACGGGCGGCGGCAACAACCGGACCGGCTGGAGCAGCCCGCAGTATGACGGGCTCATCGCACGGGCCGCACGCGAACTCGATCCCGCCAAGCGCTTCGACATCCTGCGCCAGTCCGAAGACCTTCTGGTAAAAACCGCCGTCCCGATCGCCCCGATCTACTATTACGTGGGCATCCAACTCTACGATCCGAAAAAACTCGGCGGGATCCACGCCAACGTCCTCGACGAACACCCGCTGCGGGCGATCTATCGGAAGTAGTTACTTGCCCATCGAGCGGTTCTGAAAGGTCGGCAGCGGGAGGTTTTCCGGCAGGCCCAGCGGCTCGACAATCTCATCCTGCTCGTCATCCTGGCGGACCGGATTGCCCTCCGCATCCATCAGGCGGGCGGTCACGAAGATGATCAGGTTGCGCTTGATCTTCTGGTCCACGTCCGAGCGGAACAGGCGACCGGCGAGCGGGATGTCCCCGAGAATCGGCACTTTGTCCTGGGTCTTCTGCACATCCTCGCGGATGAGCCCTCCCAAAGCCACGGTCTGGCCGTCCCAGATGCTCACGCTCGTGGTCACCTTTCGGGTCGAGAAGATCGGCTGGTTGATCGTGTTGGGCGTGATGTCGTAAGTGCCAATGGAAAAGGTAAGCGGATTGTAGGTTGGCCCGATGATCGGGCTTCCGTAGTTGATGAACCCTTCAAACTCCACAACTTCCGGAGACAGATTGAGATCGATCGTGTAGTTGTCGGGACCGACGACCGGCTCCACTTCCAGCGTCACGCCAAGGTCACGGGTTTCGAACGTCGTCGGGGTGGTGGGTGTCACGAGAGGATCCGAATAAAATCCGGCACGGACCGTCGTGGCAGAGGAGGAGGACGTTCCAGAATCTGCAGAAGGCGGCTCCGGCGGATTAAACTCCGTGGGGTAAGGGAAATTCCGGACGACCTTGATCACCGCTTTGTTGCCGCTCTTGGTGGTGACCTTCGGGGCGGACATCATGTCCACTCCTTTCTTTTGGTTGAGCGCGCGGATCACGACCTGGAACTGCGGGTTGGTAAAGATCCCTCCGATGCCGAGGATTCCGGGAGCGGCGGAAACCGCCGAAGAAGGCGTTATCCCGGCGAGCAGCGCATCAATGGAATTTGCGGTGATGGCGGCATCCGGGGATGTCCCGCGGCCGGAGCGCAATCCTCCGGTGACCGGGTCCTGCCCGATCGGTCCAAACGGATAAGTTGCGCCGCTAACCGTCCCCCCGGCGTAAGCCCCGTTAAGCCCTCCGGCACTTGGCGTGCCGCCGGAACCATAAACCCCGCCACCAATATTCAGCGGGCCGAGAAGCCAGTTGAAGCCGAGCTCCTTCAGGTTGTTCTGGGTAATCTCGAGAAACTTCGATTCGATTTCCACCTGAACCGGCTGCACTCCCCTCGCGCCCTCCACGAGGGAGTCAATGAGATCCAAATTGTTTTGCGTATTGCGAACGAACAGCTTGCTTCCGGCCGGGACATACTGGGCGGAAGCGCCGGCGGGAAACGGAACATTCTGGCTTTTCAGATACGCGAGCGCATCCCTTCCGCCAACGATCCTGGAGTCTTTCATGTTCGGTCCGCTCCCCGCGATCGGCGCGGGGGTCTCCGTGGACCCGGTATTGGCCGGGATGAAATCCGGCGGCACCCGGTATTCCTTGTTAAGCAGGTCGTCCGTGTTCTCGCTGTTGGGAACGATCGAGACCGCGAAAGGCTCCACTTTGTATTTCAGGCCGGACAGTTCGGTGAGGTAGCGGAGGGCTTCGATCAGCGGGACGTTGTTGAGCGAGAGCGTAATCTTGGTGTCGGCATTGGCCGTCGGCCCCGCCGGCACGGCCGTCGCATCCGGAGCCGCAGCAACCGCTGTCGGGTCCGGATTCACCGCGGCAGGAGCCGGGAGTTTCAGGACGATATTCACCCCCTTCTTCTGCTTCGGATCATCGGTTGTGGTGTCGAGCTTCTTGCTGATCTGTTTGAGCTGCTCAACCGCCTCGCGGATGGTCGTTTCGTTGAAGTTGAGCGAGGGGATGATGATCCGGTTGAGCTTGGCGGTGATCGCCTCGGCTCCCACGCCCGCCATGTTGCGGGTTTGTGTGCCCGAGCCCGTATCGCGGTTCTGAAGTTTTTTGACCGGGCGTTCCCAGGCACGATCCACCAGCCAGAGCATCCGGCTGCGGGTTTCGTTGCGGGCATCGCCGTAGTAGTTGCTTTTCTGGTTGTTGATCTTCTCCATCCCCATGCGGGCGGCATTGTTATAGCGATCAATGTTGAGAACCTGCTCGTAGCGCTTCATGGCGAGATCGAAACGTCCGGTGGCATAAAACCCGTCGGCTTCGAGAAGGAACTTGGTGACCTGATCCCGCTGGGCGGCAAACTGGGGAGTCACCGTCTTGTTGTAGTAGTCGGACTGCTCGAGGTTCGACAGGAACTGGACAGCAGGTTTGCAGCCCGGGTTGTAGCGCGGGAGAAGGATGGTTTTTGCGACCTGCTCGGCATCCGCGTAACGCCCGTTTTCCACCAAATCGTTCGCGTAAGCGAGCCCGACCTGGCTGAACTTCCCAATCGCCGCCCGCCTTTGGGCCCCGGTCGCGGGCCCGTCCGGAATTTTATCCAGCGCCTCAAGGTAGTTGGTGTAGGCGGATTCGAAATCCTTGTCGGCAAGCGCCTGGTCGCCTTTGGCCATGAGCTTGTCGGCCACGACAAGAGACTCCTGACGCCGGACGATTTCGCGGTCGTTAAGGGAAACGACGTTTTGGGCAACCACGGGTTGAACAACCAGGAGAAGCAGGAGAGTTGCCGTCCACAGGAGCGCGGGCATCTTGCCCGCTTGAAGAAGCGGGCGGGACGCCCGCGCTCCCATGAGATTTAAGACATGGGCTGGAAGCCCGTGCCACGAGAGGAAAGAGATCGGAGTGCTTTGTTTCATCGGAGGAAAGATTTATTGTGGGAGGGGGGCGGAGAGCGCGTCCCCTGGGATGGCCTCGGCTTCGATGGCGGCGGCATTCGGAACGGCCACAACTTGATCTTCCTCGTCCGCCCGGATCAGGGGCTGTCCGGCGGGATCAATGAGGCTGGCGGTCACAAACATGATCAGGTTTCGCTTGAAGTGCTGGTCGGCGCTTGTGCGGAACAGGCGTCCCGCAAGCGGGATGTCCCCGAGAATCGGCACTTTGTCCTCGACTTTTTGCACGTCCTCGCGCATGAGCCCGCCCATCACCACGGTCGAACCGTCATAGACGGACACCTGGGTCGTCACTTCCCGAACCGAAAAGACCGGCTTGTTGATCACGTTGTCGGTGACAACAATTCGGCCTTGAGCAAAGAGAAACCCTCCCTCCCAATACTGAACATTGGCATTGATCGGGCTTCCATAGTTAATGAACCCGTCGAACTCGATGACCCGCGGAGCGAGAACGAGATCGATCGTGTAGCCATCCGGCCCGACGGTGGGTTCCACTTCCAGAGTCACTCCGGTGGGCTTCATTTCGAACGAGGTCGGGGTCGTCGGCGTCACGGGAGTAAACCGGGAAGTTGACCCGCCGGAGCTCACCTGTGGGAGATCATATTCCGACGGGTAGCGGAACTCGCGCACGATCTCAATCGTGGCGCGTTGGCCGCTCTTGGTGGTGACTTTCGGCGCGCTCACCAAGTCCACTCCCTTCGATTGATTGAGAGCGCGGAGGACGACTTGGAACTGGGGATTGGTGAAGACCCCGGCCAGGGCCATGATCGCAGGAGCCGGGCCTGCAGGACTGGCGAAGAGAAGCCCGTCCAGCGCATTGACGCTGATCGCCCGGGTTCCCGAGCGGTTTCCAGCGGTCAGAGGGCCTTGGGTTGCTGAAGTCGCCCCGATCGGATTGGCGGCCCCCATAATGGGGAAGGAATTCGCAGGAATCGTAGTTCCCCCCGGCGTCGTCCCGCCGCCTCCGTAAACGCCGGTTCCGAATGGCAGCCCGAACTGGCCGACGAGCCAGTCGAAGCCGAGTTCCTTCAGGTTGTTCTGGGTGATTTCCAGGAATTTCGACTCAATTTCCACCTGGCTCGGCGGGACCGAGAGCGAATTTTCCACCAAGTTGTCCACGAGGTCGAGGTTCGCCTGGGAGTTTTTGACGATGAGCCGGCTGGTGGAGGCAATGAAATTGGCGCTGGCCCCTTCCGGGAATGTGACCCCCTGGGTTTCCAGGAATTCGCGGGCCCCCGAGCGGGCGGTGACGGCCGGCTGCGAACCCGCAGCCACTCCTGGCGTCGGTGCGGCGGTGGACGGCAGCGACGAGATAAAGCTCGGCGGGACCTTGTATTCCTTGGTGATGAGGATGTCGGTCGGTTCGGATTGCGGAACCACGACGACCGAGTAGGGCTCGACCTTGAGCTTGAGATTGGCCGCGCGGGCCACGTAATCAATCGCCGAGCGGAGCGGGATGTCCGAGAGGGTGAGAGTGAACGGAAGGATGCCCGCCTCCTGCTCGGCGGAGAGCTTGAGAACGATGTTCACCCCTTTGCGGGCAGGGTCCGGCTCATCCTTGTCCGCCGCCGCCGCAAGTTTTTTGAGCTGGTCGAGGGCGGCGCGGATCGTGGCGTCGCTGAAGTTGATGGAGGGGAGAATGATGTCGTCCAGCTTGCGGTTGATCGAGGCCGTGCCGCGGGTGTCAATCTGCGGCTGCTCGATGATCTGGGATCCAACGGCCTCAAATTTCTTGACCGGAAGCTCCCAGGCCTTGTTGACCTGCCGGATCATGTCGCCGCGGGTCTCGCTGTAGGCCGTGTCGGCGTATTTCTGACGGGCGACGTTGACCTGCTCCTGCCCGCGCCGCGCGGCGATGTTGTATTTGTCCACATTCAAGACCTGTTCGTAGCGTTTGAATGCGAGGTCGTAGCGACCGGAGGCATAGAACCCCTGGGCTTCCTGCAGAAGCTGCTTGACCTCCTCGACGTTGGCCACAAAGCCGGGCGTCATGGTCTGGCTGTAAAACGAGGACCTGTCCTTGAGCTCGTTGTTGAGAGCGACGGCCGGTTTGCAGCCCGGGTTGTAGCGCTCTTCCAAAACGACGGCGACGGTGATTTTGGCATCTTCGAAACGTCCTTCGGAGATCCTCTGGCGGGCGAGTTTCACGGCCGCGTCGCAGAAGCCATCGAGGGCCTGCCGCCGAAGTGCCGCCGTGGCCGCGCCACCGCCGGGCAGCATGTCCACCGCGCTCTTGTAATAAGCAAAGGCGCTCTCAAAATCCTGCGTTTCCATGGCTTTCCGGCCTTTTTCAATGATGGTCCTCGCGTATTCCGCAGTCTGCCCGGAGTTTTGAATTTGTCCGGCAACCGTTCCCTGAACGCCCGGGTATTGAGCTTGCGAAAGGCCGGGAAAGACAAGGAACGCGGCCGCGATCGGGAGGAGGCGGTTGGAGAGCATGGGCTGGAAGCCCATGCCACGGAAAGGCAGAGTCAATTTCATGAGTGGTTCTGGCAGCATGGAGTCTGGCCGGCGGTCAGTCGGCCTTTTTGATACGGATGATTTGATCGGTACCAAGGTCCTTTATCTGGGCTTCTTGAGCGGAAATGTCAATAAGTTTGTATTTGCGGGCCGTCTCCGGCGGCAGGGGGAACTCGTCGTCTTTCTTCACCCGCATCTTCGAGTTGTCGTAGAGGTAGAGGAATTCCCCGTAGGAAGTCGGATCGTTGGATTGGATGTTGAAAACGAGCGGGATCTTCTGTCCGGTCTCGGTGTTTTCGATGGTGAGCACGGAAACATCCACTTCCATGTCGTTTTTGATTTCGGACTTTTTCTCGTAGGAAATCACCTTGTAGGGAGCGCCGGCGATCATCTCGCCCAGTTTGAGGAACTGGGTGCGGGACTTTGCGTCGCTCGCGTTGATGCTGAACGTCTCGCCATCGCCCGAGTCCCCGCTGAACTTGAGCCGGAACGGAACGGGGTCGAATTTGGTGAGGCGGAGCTTGGTGTAATAGGGAGGCACGGACTTGTCGTTCGTCGGGTCGGTCCCCGCGAGGAACTCCTCCAGATTCGAGAAGCGGTCGTTGTCGGGATCCTGCTCCCTGATGTCCGGCGCGGAGTAATCGAGGTTGTATTTCATCAGCCAGGCATTCGTGATCGGCGGGTGCAAGAGCTCTCCCCCTTCCACAGGATCGTAGAGTTTTCCCTCCTTGACCACATAGGGCCTGGAGACAAAAAGCGAGCCCTCGTGCGGGGTCCAGGCACCCGGAGCGGACGACAGGGCGGCGGCGGCCTCCACGGACTTGACATCCGGCGGAGCGATCGTGTTGTCAGGCTTTTTCGAGCTGTTGCGATCGGAGAAAGTTTCGGGAAACGAACGGGCCTGGAGCGACAGCCAGCCGGCACACGCGATCAGCGCCAGGGCGGAAACCCCCAGAAGCGCGCGTTCGTAGTTGTTCTTGATCCAATCCATGGCTCTTACTTTTTCGTGGCGGCCGGTTCGGAGAAATCCAGCATCTCCATGCGCAGGGTGGTCTTCAGGAGTTCGCGTCCGAGAATCACCTGGAGGGATTTTTTCTCATCCTCCTTGTCGCCCGCAGCGGAGGGGAAGGGATTCGCGGGCTTCGCGCTGGAATCTCCGGAAACCTTGGCCGGCGCCTGGGGATTGGTGTTTTGGATTCCGAGCGAACGGACGATCAGGAACGGATCGGACCCGAGGAGCGAGTTGAATGCAGCCCGGATTTTCCCCTGCTCGGCGGTGAAGGAAATCTCAAAGGGAAATCTCTTGACGACCGGATCGGAAGAGTCCGATTTCTTCGACTCGCGCCCCTCCTCGGGCAGAGGCGGGCGGACGACCGAGTCCACCGAGGAGACCTTGAAATCCACGAGGCGGGCAACAAGGGATTGAATGACCTGGAACTGGCGGAAAAGCGCGGGGGCCGCCTGCTCGGTCGGAACCTGCGTCTGGTATTGGTCAAACCCGAAATAAAATTTGTCCGGGAGCTTCACGCGTCCGGCATCGGCCTTGGCGCGGATGTCATTCACCGCCGTGCGCAAGCCGTCCTGAAACTGCTGGGGAGTGACCTTTTCGTCGAGCGGGATCTCCATTTTGGAGAGCTGGGTCTGGAGGGCCAGGATGTGCGCCGAATAGTCGGCGAGTCCGGTCTCGATCGCCTTGAGATTCTCCTTGCTCGGAAACGGGACTTTGTTCTGGAGACCGTGGAGCTTGCCAACGGCCACCGTGTAGGTTTCCAAAGAGGCCGAGTAACTCATGGCCGCCTGCGAAATCAAATAGCCGAGAGCCCCCGCGCCGACGAGCGCGACGGCAACCAAGCCGGAGAGAAAAGGATTTTCCTTGAACCAGTTCATGGGAGCGGGATGGGCTTGCGCAGCGGGAGCACCAGCGTATAGCCATACGCCCAGTTCTCGCCGGTGGGGGTGGTCCTCTGGGTGACGATCTTTGCCTTGTCGTCCGGAAGGTTGAAAACCGGGGAGGACTTGAGGTTCTCAACAAATTCGTCGATGATCCGCGCTTCTTTGTCGTTCGGCGGATTGTCGAGGTAGAGGCCTTTGATTTCCAAGGCACTGATGGCCGGTGGCACCCCGGAAGGAGCACCGGCCCTCGGCGGGGCGGACGGACCGGCAGGAGCCCGGTCTCCTCCGGACGGCTTGTCTCCCGTTATCGGCTGCAGTTCGGTAATCCAGATGTAACGGGCGGGAAGCTTTGCCCCGAGCGCGTCAAAAATCCCGGCCCACGCGGAGCGGTCGGCCGCAGCAAGCAAAAGCGGGGCCGCCGAGCCGGCAAGCTTTTTCTGCTCGGCAGAAAGCTTGTCGATCTTCCCGGCCAGATCCTCGAGCCGCGAGACATCGGCGTTGACACCCGCAAGAACCTCGTCGGTGATCCGGGCGGCACGGTCGAAATACAGCCACCAAGCGGCAAGGGTGAGGAGAAAGCAAACAACCGCCACGACAAGAAACGGCTTCCGGCGCGCAAGATCCTGTTCCTTGACGACCGACTGCGGGCGGAGATTGATCTCAACCGGACAGTTGTCGAGCGAGCGGAGGGCGGCTCCGACCAGTTCCCCGACAGTTTGCGCTTTCGCCGCCAGGCTTTCCGCAACAGCGGAATTGGTGACCGTCACATTTCTCAACGGATTGAAGAACTCAATCGGAGTTTGAAGTTTCTCGCTGAAAAATTCCACCATGTAGGGAAGGCTGACCGACCCGCCGCAAAGGAGCACCCTCACCGGCTGGCTGCCTCCCTGACTCGTCCGGTAAAAACTGATCGAGCGGGCGATCTCGGCATGGAGGCGGGTCATCGTGTTCCGGACAACCTTCGCGATCCGGGCTTCGGTCGGGTCGCTCGGCTCGGCATACGCCCCCCCCAGGCTCACGCAACCCTTCTGAATCTTCAACCGTTCGGCAACCGTGATGTCCTGCTTGAATTCCTTGGCCACCGCGGCGCTGATCGTGCTGCCACCGACCGGAATGCTCCGGCTGAACGCCCGCCCCCCCTCGGAGAAAATCAGGTTCGTCGTGCGCGCGCCGATATCAATCAGCAGCGAGCAGCCTTTGGCATCCGGGTAGTTGTAGCGGAACGCGTTGTAAACCGCCATCGGGGCCACATCGATGATGTTCGGCTTGAACCCGCCCGCCGACACCGAGCCGGCCACCTCGCTCAGCTGGTCGGATTTCATGGCAACGAGCACAACGTCCCAGGCACCATCGCGCTGGGCGCCCATGATCTGGTAGTCCCAGATCACTTCGTCGATCGGGAACGGCACGTTCTGCTGGGCCTCGAACGCGATGATCGCGCTGACATCCTCCGGAGCGGCTCCCGGGAGCTTCACGAAACGCGAGAAAACCGACTGGGCGGGAAGGCAGAAATTCACCGGCTCTTTGGCCGGAATGTGGAGGGCCTCCCGCAGTTCCCGCACCGCCTGTTTGATCTGCGCCGACCGCGTGGCGTCGGCCGAGGGATCGGAAATCAGCTCGCTCTCGTGGAAGGCATGCAGGCTCAACCCCCCGTCTGGGAGCTTGTGGAACTCGGCCAGACTCACCGTCTGCATTCCGAGATCAAGGGCAAATATACGAATCGGTTTGGCCATTGAGAAATCCCGTCAGTTTCCGGGGTTTGACTTCACGGGTTCAAAATAGTCCCACTCCAATGACGCAAACGGGGTTTGCCCCTTGTGGAGAATGAAGCCGGGGACCGAAGAGTATTTCTGTGCAAAGGCCGTCCACCATCCGACCGGGGCCTGGGCCGTCCCGCCGAGTTGTCCCTTCGATGTCTTGACGGCCAGAAGCCCGCCCGCTCCTTTGACCTCGACACCGACATCATCCACGGTTTGCTGGACGTTCGCAGGAACTTTGCCCTCGAAAAATTTGGCCAGCGTCTGCGGGCTCACGTAGGCGACCGCGTGAAGACCCTTTTCTTCGGGCGTATGCACGTGGGTCACCGAACCGGTCAGAAGTGTCGGCTTGCGATCCCCGGTCGCCGTCTCATTTTTCAGAAGAACATAGTAACTGAATGTGAGCTCGTCGGCAAACTTCGGGGCTTTCGCGGAAGCGTTCCGGTCAAACGTGACCTCAATCTCGAGCCACTGCCCGGGCCGCCCCTGGGTTCTTTTCGAGTAGCCGCTGGCCGTGATCTTCGGAGAATCCACGAATGCCGGCTCGATTTTTTGAATCAGGATCTCACTGTTCACAGGCTCCTGCTGGGAATGGGCGGGCAAGGAAAATGCCAGACCGCCGGCCGATGCAAGGAGCGCAATGGAAAAAAGGGAGGGGCGCATAGGAGGGAGGCTTTTTAGATTATCAACGTCGCGAAGTAAACAAAGAAAAGACCGTGCAACACAGAAAAGTTGCACGCGCTCCCCGCGCTTTCCTTTTTTGTTTCTTGAAATGGAGCGTGGAACATGCCACGTTCCACAAATCCTCTGGTGCCAATTCATCATGGACACCGGATTTGTGGACGTTGAGTCCCTCTTTCCGGTCACTGCATGGCGCCATTCTTGTTCCTCGCGACGCGCCATTGCCCTCGCGGGGGGATGCGCATCGCCGGGGGAAACCAAAATGGCATTCCATAGAAACTCTGAAATGCCGCCAATCGAAACAAATAACATCATGTCAAATGAATACTCGCCGAGCGGATCGCGCCGCTCGCCCCGCCGTGGCGACCGACGCCCGCGCCGTGGAGACCGTCCCGCCACATCCGCACGCTCGGAGTCGCCCAAGCCCGCAAAGAAGAAATCCCTCATGGAAAAAATCATGGGCTTTTTCGGCGGGAAGCCGGAAACCAAGTCCCGTCAATCCTCAGCCACGCCCCCGAGGCCCGCTCCACGCAGCCAGGAAAGGCCCTCGCGCGGCGAGCGCCCGACCGGGATGCGCAAGCCGGAGATCGTGGAAGTCACGTCCGCGCGCCTCTATGTGGGGAACCTGTCGTTTGATGCAGCGGAGAGCGACCTCTCCGAGCTCTTCAGCGGGGTCGGAACCGTCCAGAACGTGGAGATCGTGATGAACCGTCATACGATGAAGTCGAAAGGCTTTGCCTTTGTCCAGATGCAGTCGATCGAGGAAGCCAAGCGCGCCGTCGCCGAACTCCATGACAAGGAATACATGGGCGGACGCAAGCTCGTCGTGAGCGGGGCCAAGGCCGTCGAGGAGCGCCGCAGCGAGCGCAACCGGCAGTCGGATGGCGAGCCCGAAAGCCAGCCGGAACTGCAGCAACCTGAACAATAATCCAACAATTCCCCCGGGGCCCCGTCCGATCATCGTGACGGGGCCCACGGGAGTTGGAAAATCCGCCTTCTCGGTCGAGTTGGCGGAAAAGATCGGCGGAGAAATCATCGGGGCCGACGCCTTTCAGATCTACTCGGGCCTCCCGATTCTCACCGCCCAACCCGGACCGGAACTCACCCGCCGGGTTCCCCACCATCTCATCGGAGCCCTCGGGCTTCACGAGTCCTGCAACGCCGCGCGCTTCGCGAAAATGGCCCGCACTTTCATCCAGGAGATCCGGTCCCGCGGGAAGATTCCCATCCTCGCCGGAGGAACCGGACTCTACCTCAAGGCCCTGACCCACGGGCTCGCCGACCTGCCGCCGACCGACCCCGGACTCCGGGGAAAAATTTCCGCCATGGAGCCTCGCGTGGCCCTTGCCCGTCTGGGCGAGGCAGACGGGGCGGCACTTGGGCAGATTGACGCGCGCAATCCGGCGCGGGTCCGCCGGGCGCTGGAAATCGTTCTTTCGACCGGGAAGCCGCTCGCGGCCTCCCGTGAGGCATGGAAGTCGGAAGGCAGCGGTTTCCGGGGAATCCTTCTCGGCCGGGACCGGGAGGAAATCTGGAAGAGGATCGAAGGAAATGTGGACGCGATGTTTCGCGGGGGAGTTCTGGAAGAAGTGCGCCGGGCAGCAGAGGCCGGCCCCGGAGCTTCACGGGCCATCGGATTCCGTGAAATTCAGGAACTGCTCGCCGGACGGATCACGGCCAGCCAGTGCCGGAACGCGATGGTCACGGCAACCCGCCGCTACGCCAAAAGGCAATTGACCTGGTGCCGCCACCAATTTAACTTTCCTCTCATCCATTTGAGCGCGACAAATCTCCCGGGGCTCCCCATCAAATCCGCCGTCCACCTCCTCGGCCTTCCCGATGATATGAGCGCATGACGACGAACCTCCCGGGCACAAGCGAAAAAACCCTGCTCGTCGGCCTCGAGCACAACGGGATCAGCCGCTGGGACGTCGAAGACTCTCTGGGGGAATTGCGCCAGCTCGCGGCGACGGCCGGCGCGCAGGTGGTCGGGACCGTTATCCAGCGCCTGGACAAGCCGACCGCTCCCTATTACATCGGCAAAGGCAAGGCCGGGGAGATCGCCAAAGAGTGCGAAGAAAAGGCGATCACCTCGATCATTTTCGACGACGAATTGTCGCCGGCGCAGGGCCGGAACCTGGAAGTGCTCACCTCGCGCAAAGTCCTCGACCGCACGCAGCTCATCCTCGACATCTTCGCCCAGCGCGCCCGGACGAAGGAGGGCCGCCTCCAAATCGAGCTGGCCCAGCTCCAATACCTCCTGCCGCGCCTCACCCGCATGTGGACGCACCTCTCACGACAGAGCGGCGGAATCGGCACTCGCGGCCCGGGAGAAACCCAGCTCGAAGTGGACCGGCGGCGGGTGCAGGAACGGATCGCCCGCCTCGAACGCGATCTCAAGGAAGTGAGAAAAAACCGCGGCGTCCAGCGCGAGGGACGCCTGCGCCGGAACTGGCCGGTCGCCTCGCTCGTCGGCTACACGAACGCCGGAAAATCCTCTCTCCTCAACCACCTCACGGGAGCCGGCGTGCTCGCGGTGGACAAGCTCTTCGCGACCCTCGACCCGACAACCCGCCAGATCACGCTCCCGAACCGCCAGAAAATCCTGCTCACCGACACCGTCGGATTCATCCGCAAGCTCCCGCACACGGTCATCGAGTCGTTCAAGGCCACGCTCGAGGAAGTGCAGCTCGCCGACCTCCTCCTGCACGTCGTGGACCTCAGCCACCCGCAATACCGCGATCAAATGACCGCCGTGGATGCCGCCCTCGCCGAGCTCGACGCCGCGGGCAAACAGACGATCCTCATCTTTAACAAGACGGATCTCGTCTCCGACCCGGAGATCGTCGCCAGCCAGCTGGCGCGGTATCCGGGCAGCGTTGCCATTTCCGCACGCACCGGCGCGGGCATCCCCTCGCTCATCGACGAACTGGAGATCCGCCTGGCCGGATGGAGACTGCGCGGCACTTACCGGATCCCCTCGAACGAATCCGCCCTCCTCGCGGAAATCCACCGCGCCGGACATGTCCTCGACATCCGCTACGTCGGCGACGACGCCATCGTGCAGGCCCATGTCCCACAGGAACTCTCGGCCAAACTCACGGCCTACGAAGCGGGTGCGGCGGATCCGCGTTGAAAGACGTCAGGAACTTTGCTCCCGGGCATTTGCCAGCTCCGCGAGCAGCAGGCGGTTCAGCCGGATGCCGGCCAGAAAGTTCGCCACGGGAAAATTTTCATCCGGCGCGTGCGCGCGGCAGTCCGGGGAGGCGAGGGCGAGGAGCAGGGAATCGCAGCCGAGCTTTTTGCGGAACGTCGTCAGGATCGGGATCGAGCCGCCTTCGCGCATGAGGGCCGGCTTTTTTCCAAACACCGCCTCCAACGCGCGCCGGGCGGCCATTCCATCCGGCCCGTTGGGATCGTAATCATAGGGTGCGCCACCGTGCCCGCAGGAGCAGGTGACCCGGACCCCTTCCGGCGTGTGCCGCACGAAATGGGCTTCCGCAAGCCGGAGGATCTCAGCCGGATCCTGGTCCGGGACGAGGCGGAACGAGACTTTGAAAAAGGCCTCCGCCGGCAGCACGGTCTTGCTGCCTTCGCCCTGGTGGCCCCCCCCGATTCCATTGATGTCGGCGGTCGGGCGCGCCCCGATCCGCTCGACGGCACTGAAGCCGGGCTCGCCGCCGAGCCGCTCCACTCCGGCCTGGCGGGCGATGTCCTCGTCGCGCAGCGGAGAGGCCTCCGCCGCATCGCGTTCCCATGGCAGTGGGTCTTTGACAAAATCGTAAAACCCGTCAATCGCCACGCTTCCGTCTGCATCGTGGAGACTGGCCACAAGCCGGGCGGCGACGGTCGCCGGGTTGACCACGGCTCCTCCGTAACACCCGGAGTGCAGATCGTGCGAGGGGCCGTTGACGAGGACCTCCATCGTGGCGATCCCGCGAAGCGCATAGCTCAATGTCGGATACCCGTCGACCGCCATCCCGGTGTCGGAAATCGCGATGATGTCGCACGCGAGCTCGCCCCGGTGCTTTTCCAAAAAATCCGGAAGGCTTCCGCTGCCGGTTTCCTCCTCGCCTTCGATCAGGAAAATGACGTTGACCGGAAGCGGGCCTTCGCGAAGCGCCTCGCGGACTCCCAGGATGTGCGCCAGGATCTGCCCCTTGTTGTCGGTCGAACCCCGCGCAAAGATCTTTCCCTCCCGGATCTCCGGCTCAAAGGGCGGCGAGCTCCATGCTCCAAGCGGCTCGGGCGGCTGCACATCGTAATGCCCGTAGATCAAAACCGTCCGCTTGGCCGGATCACGCGCGGTTTTCCCCACCACGATCGGATGCCCGCCGGTCTCCTCAACACGCGCGTCGAGCCCCGCGTTTTTCAGCTTGCCCGCGAGCCATTCCGCGCACGCCCGCATGTCGGGCACATGCGCGCCCTGGGCGGAGACGCTCGGGAAACGCAAAAATTCCAGCAATTCTTCAACAGGGTCGGTGGTCATGAATAAAACTTGGCGGACGGGTGGATGATCGGCTGCTTGGTTACAAAAAAGGGTTTGCAACTTTAATGCCACCATAATTCTGCCCTGCGTTGAGATCCTCAGACAAAACCTCCCGGCAGCCGCATGCCCGGGCAGCTTCGATAATGGCCGCATCCCAGTAGGAGATCTGCCACCGCACTTTCGCATCCAAGGCCGCCTGCATGATGCTCAAAGTGATATCCTGCACAGGAAAGCGCTGCCATTTTTCAATGAAAGCCGATGCGTCGTTATGAGAAAGGGGATCGGGCCTGGTTTTTCTGGTAGCCTGAACATAAAACTCTTGAAGCACTTGCACGGATAATGAAATGCCGCCTGCCTCCAGAATACTTATCGCAGCGAATGCCTTGTTGGCCTCCGCCGGATCCGTGCTCACGCTGTAAAGCAGGATATTCGTGTCAACGAAGCGCATCCCGGTCATGCAACTCATCTCTCGAAACACGGTGTGCCGCGCTGAAAAACCGGCCTTTTTGTCCCAAGCGTTCGCGAAGCTCGTTTTCCTCCCGCTTTAAGCGCTCAAAAACCGTCTCCCCTTGCACAATCTCGGCAAGAAACTTTTTTACAAGAGCGGAGACCGACGACTTCAGTTCAGCGGCGCGGATGCGTGCTTGGTGGTAAATTGCATCATCCACAGATACTGTGATGTTCTTCATGTTTTCACAGTAAAGACACTGACAGGAATTGTCAAAGGGTGACTTTCCTTGCATTTCCTCTTGCCTCCCCCCCGCGGCAACTTACGATCCCAATCTCCCCATCTATACGAAGTCCTCATGTATCTGCAATCTCTGGAAATCATCGGCTTCAAGTCGTTCGCCCCGAAGACGGTTTTAAATTTTCACCGTGGCGTGACGGCGATCGTCGGGCCGAACGGGTGCGGGAAGTCGAACGTGTTGGACTCGATCCGCTGGGTCCTTGGCGAGCAGTCGGCGAAGGCGCTGCGCGGCGGGGAGATGGCGGATGTGATTTTCAGCGGAACCGACAGCCGGCCCGCCCTGGGCATGGCCGAGGTCTCGATGACGTTCGAGGAGTGCGAGAAGGAGCTCGGCGTCGAGTGGAACGAGGTCCGGATCACCCGCCGCGTTTATCGCGATGGCAAGAGCGAGTATTTTCTCAACAAGACCCCCTGCCGGCTCAAGGACATCCACCAGCTCTTCATGGACACCGGAGTCGGACGCAGTGCCTACTCGATCATGGAGCAGGGGAAGATCGACCAGATCCTCAGCAGCCGGCCGGAGGACCGCCGCGCCATTTTTGAGGAAGCCGCCGGCATCACGAAATACAAGGCCCAGAAAAAAGAGGCTCTCCGGAAGCTCGAATATACCGATGTCAACCTCGTCCGCGTGCAGGACATCATCAAGGAGGTCAAACGCCAGATCGGCTCGCTCCAGCGCCAGGCCGGCAAAGCGCGCCGGTACCAGGCCCTCATGCAGAACCTCCGGACGTTCGATGCCCACCTCTCGCACCGCAACTACCGCGCGATGGCGGGGGAGTTGGAATCGCTTCGCCACCAGCACGCGCAAGGCGACGAGGCCCGCGCGATCCATGAGCAGGAAATCTCCGGTCACGAAGCCGATCTCGCCGGGTTGCGCCAGCGGATCGAGGAGCTCGACCGCGAAACCTCCCTTGCCCGGGAGGGGCTCCAGACCGTGCGCAACAGCATCTTCTCGGCGGAGAACCGGATCCAGACGAACGCCGAGCGCAGCACCGAAGCCGCCGCCATGATCGCCCGCCACAGCTCGGACATCGCGCAGGCGGAGGAAAAAATCCGTTCCCAGCAGGAGCAGATCGAGCAGACCGACTCGCTTCTCAGCCAGATGATCGAGACCCTGCGCGGACACGATGAGGCGCTCGGCGAGCACAATGGAAAAGTCCGCATCGCCCGCGAGGAACGCGCCTCCGTGGATCGCGAGATCCAGGAGACCGGCGCAGGCATCTCCCGGCTCGAGGCCCGCATGGGATCGCTGCACAGCGAGATTTCCACGGCCGCCGGACGACGCGAGTCCGGCGAGACCCGGCTCCGTCTGCTGCAGGGCGAATCCGATTCCGCCACGCGGAACGCCGGCGAGCTCAGCACCTCGCTCGAGGATCTGACCCGCCGGTCGGAATCTTCCCGCCTGGCGCTCGAGCAGGCCCAGGCGGAAGCCGCCGAGTCCGCCATGGCCCACGATGCGGCCCAGCAGGCGCGACAGAACGCCGAAGCCGTGCTGGCTGTTGCGGGCAAAGAAGCCACCGGAATCGAGTCCCGGCTGGAGGTTCTTCGTCAGCTCCAGGACCAGGGCGAGGGATTCGACGAGGGCACCCAAGCCGTCCTGCACGGCCTGGACAATCCCGCGTTTTTCAGTCCGGCCATCCAGGGAGCGCTGGCGCAAAACATCCAGGTCGAGCCCCGTTTCATTGCGTGCGTCGAGGCGGCGCTGGGTTCCGCGCTGCAGGCGGTTGTTTTCAAGGATCCGGGCGTCGCGGAAGCCGCGCTGCTGACGCTTTCCCGCAACAAGCTCGGCCGTGCGGCGGTCATCCCCTCGGAGTGGATCAACCGGGCGGCGCCCCTGCCGCAGGAACTTCCTTTCGGGGTCATTGGGCGCGCTTCGGAATGTGTCGGAGGCTCCGGAGATGCGGCGGATCTCGCCCGGCACTTGCTTTCCGATGTCCTCATTGTCGAGGACCTGGAAACCGCTTTCCGCCTGCGTCCGCAGGCTTCGGGGTTCGCCTGCGCGACTCTTGCCGGAGAGTTCATTTCCCGTGAAGGCATTATCCACGGCGGCCTCGCGGGCGAGAATCCCGGCCACTCGATGCTCCAGCGCAAAGCCCAGATCGTCCAGCTCGATGCCGAACTCGCCGCCGCAAGCGCACGCCTCGAAACGCTTGCCGGCGAGCGCGCCCGTGCGGGCGAGGCGCTTGATGCGGCCGCCGATCGGCTCAAGGCCGCACGCGAAACCGTCCAGGCGAAGCAGTTGGAATCCGCCTCGCTGGACAACGAGCGCCGCCACGTCGAACGCCAGCTCGCGGACGCAGAGGCCAGGCGGGCCTCGTTCGCACGCGAGACCGTCGCCATCGAGGAATCGCTGCGCGCAAGTCTCACACACCTCGCCGAGCTGGAGTCCACGATCGCGCTCGCCACCGCCGAGCTCGATGCGCTCCGCAATTCGCGCAGCGAGGCGGAGGTCCGGGTGCAGGCCGCGCGCGAGCGCGAAAGCGCCGCCCTCGACGCCCTCAATGAAATCCGGGTCCGCGTCGCCACGGAGCGCCAGCAGCAGGAAAACCTCCACCGGCAGCGCGGCCCGATGGCCGCACGCCTCCTGGAGCTCTCCGAGCTCATCGAGGCCCGCCGGTCAGATATTCGAAACTACGAAACCCGGATCGAAGCCCTTGAGGCGGAAACCGCCTCGCTTCAGGTCTCGATCTCCGGGTGGAAGGAATCTCTGGCCGCCGGGGTGGAAAATCTCGACGCTCTCAACACCGCTCGCACCGGAGTTCACGAACGCGCGGACTCCATCGAATCCTCCCTCCGCGCCGTCCGTCAACAGCTCGTCAGCATCCAGGACGAACGCGGCCGGATCGACGTCAAATCCGCCCAGACCGAAATGCGGATGGAAAACATCCGGAACCATGTTTCCCAGCGCTTCCAGATTGATCTCGAGTCGTTCGAGCCGGATACCTACAGCCTGCTCGTCGCGTTCCGTGACCTCAACAAGCGCAAGCCGGGATCCGAAGCCGGCGAGACCGGGGTTCCCGGGGAACCGGCAGCCGTGGAACCCGCCGACGGAGCCGAGCCGGACCCCTCCACGACGGAAGGGATTCCATGGGATCGCATCGAGGAAATTGTCGCGGAGCTCACCGAGCGCATCGAAAGCATGGGCCCGGTGAATGTGGATGCCATCCAGGAGTTCGACGAACTTGAGCAGCGCTACATTTTCCTCGAAAAGCAGAATGCCGACCTCGTCAACTCGAAGGCCGAGCTCCTCGAGGTCATCGGAAAAATCAACCGGACGACCAAGGAGCTCTTTGCGGAGACGTTCGAGAAGATCCGCGCGAATTTCCAGGAGATGTTCACCGAGCTTTTCGGGGGCGGGCACGCGACCCTCATGCTGACGGACGACAGCGACCCGCTGGAATCCGGCATCGAGATCATCGCCAAGCCTCCCGGCAAACAGCTCCAGAGCGTGAGCCTCCTTTCCGGCGGCGAGCGCACGATGACCGCCGTGGCCCTGCTCTTCTCGATCTACATGGTCAAGCCCAGCCCGTTCTGCGTGCTGGACGAGATGGACGCCCCGCTCGACGAATCCAACATCAGCCGGTTTGTCAAAATCCTCGACCGCTTCGTCGCCCAAAGCCAGTTCGTCGTCATCACCCACAACAAGCGCACGATCAGCCGCGCCGACATGCTTTATGGCGTCACCATGGAAGAACACGGAGTCAGCAAACTCGTGAGCGTCAAATTCAGCGGGAAGGCGGATGCCGGACACCCCGAGCACTCGCTCGCCGACTCGTTCGGAAAATCCCCCCGGCTCGCCAGTGAGGAAATTGCGCTCGAAGGATCCGTGGAGCCGGAACCTCACGATTTTCTAGAGGAGCCCGCCGCGATGGATGAGCCGCCGCCCGATGAGCCGGAATCCACGGATTTGCTGGAAGAGATGTCCGCGCCCGGCAGCCCGTCGGCGGCCCTGGCGCCGGCAGACGGGCACCGGGAATAAAATCTTTCAAGCTGACCTTGCGGCCGGGTTTGGCGAGATCATCGGCGTGTTTCATGGGAGGATTCCTGTCAAACAGTAATCCGGAGCGGATCACGAACGGAAAAACCGCCCTTCCGGGCGCGTGCGGCGGCGGCCCGGGTTAATTGGCATGAGATCGGCATGACGCGCGCCATTTGTTGTGCCATTTGTTTGCATACCTCATGCGAGGAGTGTAGAAACAGAAATGTTGGCGACCCGATAACTGGCATCGCATATTCCACAGCCGATGAATTCGAGAGAACAGGATTTCAAGCGCATTAAAACCGCCATTGAACCGAAATTGATCCTTTCGGTTTCAAATGCACTTGTCGCCAAAGGCGATTCGCTCCAACTGCTTCGCGAACTCCCTGATCATACCGTATCGTTGATACTTACCGACCCTCCATACCACGTGACGAAGAAACGCAACATCTACGGTGATACGGCGTTTGCCGAAGACCAGCATTACTTGGAATGGCTGGCCGAGTATGCAATAGAATGGCGAAGGGTCTTGCGCCCAAACGGTTCTCTTTTTTGCTTCTGCGATTCTTCGATGTCAGGGCGGCTTGATGTGCTGTTTTCTAAAAACTTCAACGTTCTTTCCCACATCGTATGGACGAAACCCAATGACCCCGGATTTGATGGATGGAAGGGCAAGATGAAGAAGGAGGCATTGAGGCAGTGGTATCCGCATTCGGAAAGAATTCTTTTTGCCGAGCCAGCCGCAGAGGGAAACCTTTTCCGATCTCCATTCGCGATGTTTCTGCGCACGGCGAGGGTGCAATCCGGTTTGTCAATGCACCAACTGACGGCGAAGATTGGGGCACACGGAAAAGTGAATCACGGCGGGGCCGTATCGAACTGGGAAGATGGCCGCAACACTCCGAGCCGGGATCAATACGAGAAGATGAGGAATGCACTGATTGAAACCGGAAGGGTTCACCAAATGCCGCCGTACGAAGACGTGATTCGCCCGTTTGTGATGGATGCCTCGAAGGAATTCACCGACGTGTGGACGTTCCCATCTGTGCGGCCTTACAAAGGCAAGCACCCGGCAGAGAAACCAGCGGCGATGCTCGAACACGCAATTGAGGCAACTACGTTTCCCGGTGATATCGTGCTGGATTGTTTTGGCGGTAGTGGGAGCACTGCTTTAGCCGCGTTAAAACTTAAGCGGCGCGCCTTAGCTATGGAAATTGAATCTGGCTGGGCTTCTGAGATTGCATCACGGGTTGAAGACGCAGGCGAAGCGGACGCCTCTTTTCTCTCAACGTCATGGAACGGAAAAGGGCACATGCCACCGCGAATCAATGGGAACAAGCACCGTCAACTTGCTTTGTTCTCTGGTGGCAAATGACCCTCTTGGATGTTGCGATTCAAAATCAGGCGCATCCACTCCAATGTCTCAAGAATCCCAGCGTCCTTGACCACAACATTGCAATGGTGATGCCCCCAGCCCAAGTTGTATGGACGATGGTTCAGAACACCGAATCGCAATTCGGCGATGTGAAATAGATTTAGCTGCGTGACAGTCAAGTCTGTAACTTCGCGCCCAAGCGCTTGCTCCATCCGATTGAAGAATCCTTGGCCGGACAATTCCTCAAGACAGAACGGGCAAGTCGTTCTCCCTCGCCAGTTCAAGATTCGAGCTTTCGTGAGTCTCGCTGTGTCCAGCAATCCCAATTCCTCGCATTGAGCAACGATAGCCGTTTTTCGGGTTGCTACATCTTCCTGCTTCATTCCGTTCAAGACGGCAACGTTTTCGGAATCGGCACACTCCCAAAACAACGCTTCAAGTTGCAGACGGCATTTCGCGGTTGTAGCACTGCTTGCATATTCATACACACGTATGCCTGCCCCCTTGTTTGAAGTTACGTCAAAGCCTCGAATGATTCTGCGGCCATTCTCCGTTGCTGTGGTTGCCGGTATCCGGGCGACGTAGCGTCCTCCGAGTCGATTTGTCCGCCGCTTGGCTGGCTTCCATCTTAATGCGTCGGGGTTGTGTGACTCCCACGCTTCTCTTGTCTCGTAGAATACAAGCGCGTTCGCGCCAAGTGCCAATCCCTTCGCGGTCATTTCAGCCGTGATGTTCGAATTGCCAAAGTATTCGGACGGCGAAAGCAGGACAAGGAAGCCGCTCTCATACCTGTCTGCGCCGTCTTGTGGCTTGGCGCACAATTCCCAACACCTGTAAGGGATGAGGACCGTGCTCGATCGGCTCACGCGGTTTTGATAAATAACATCGTCGTCAGCACCACGCGTCTGACCGGTTTTGTAGATTTTTCGATCAAGCAATTGGGGGAGCTTCGGAAGTCGCATCACAGCCATTTTTACTTCCTCCTCGCCTCCCCGATCACGATCTCTGGCAGTGTGCCGAGCGCGGCACTTATCTTTTCAAGCGTCTCGACAGTTGGACTCTTGAGACCCCGCTCAAGAATGCTGACGTAGGTCCGGTCGAGACCCGAGCGCTCAGCGACCTTCTCTTGTGAGAGGGAAAGCTCCTCTCGCTTTGCACGCAAAACGCTGCCTATAGCTGCTTTAAGATCCGTGAGCACTGCCGATAGTAATACCGATCTGCCAGCATTTTGTCCGCAGACTATAATCTGAATCCTTTAAAGATACTGAGCAACCCCCAGATGCAAAAAACTTCAGGGCTGGCTCAAGTCAGAGTTTTTTTCCGGATCCGGCGATTCCTCACACGGACGCAGAGCACACGGAGAAAAACCGATTTCGGGTTTATCGGAACCCTTGCACGGCGAGCCGGGGACTTCTCTTATTCACGGCAGGAGGATTTCTGCGTGGAGGCCTCCCTCTCGACAGCGGGATCCGCGCAAGCCCTCCATGTCACGAAGAAGCTCGAGGTCAGCATGAGGAGCGCGGCAGCGACCGGATGCAGGAGGCCGGTGGCGGCGAGCAGGATGCCGATGACGTTGTAGGCCGCGGCAAAAATCAGATTGCTGCGGATGGCATGGACGGCCTGGCGGCACCGCGCGATGGCAAAGGGAACCGCCTGGAGGTCGGAGATCCCGGCCGAGGCGGTATCGCGGGCGAGCGCGCTGCCTGTGCCGATCGAGAAGGCCGCGTCGGATTCCGCCATGGCCGGCGCGTCGTTGATTCCGTCTCCGACGAAGAGGACCCGCCGGCCCTGCGCCTTCAGCGAAGCGACGAGCCCGGCCTTGTCGTCCGGCGTGAGCCCGGCGCGGACGTTCGGAAGGTCATGGACGGCCGCCGCCTCGGCCCGGTCGCCGGTCATCACCTCGCACTGAATGCCAAGCGACCCGATGTCGCGGATCGTCTCCTGCGCCGAGTCGCGCAGCTTCTCGCGCAGGAGCGCGACCCCGGCGATCCGGGAATTCCTGACCACATAGACAAGGTGGGAGGAGGCGCCTTTCAGCCCCGCTGCAAGGCTCCGCGCGGCGGCCTGCTCGGCAGCCGGCACAATTTCAAAATTTCCAACGCGGAGGAGCGAGCCGTCCACCGCCCCCTCGATTCCGGCCCCCGGGATGGCGGACGACGGCGCGGGTTCGGCCCCGGCCATGCGGAAGGCGCGCGCGACCGGGTGGTTGCTCGAGGCCTCCAACGAGGCGATCCCGTGCAGGAGCGCGGGTCGGTCCTCGCCCGCGGCATGAACAAAGTCCACTCGTTCCAGTTCCTCCTCGCCGAGGGTTCCTGTCTTGTCGAAGACGACAGTGTCCGTCCGCGCAAGACGTTCGACAAGATTGCTGTCGCGGGGGATGATTCCCCGCGTGGCGAGGGCGCCGAGCGCGGACCAGATCCCGACCGGCGTGGCCAGTCCCATCGAACACGGACAGGCGACCACGACCACCGCCAGCGCGTTGAAAAGCCCGGCAATCCAGCTTTCCCGCCATGTCCAGAATGCGAACGTCGCGGCCGAGATGGCGAGGACGGACGGGAGGAACCAAGCCACGATCCGGTCGGCCTCGCGCTGGAGGTCGGAGGGACGTTCCTGCGCCGCGCGCACGCTCGCGATCAGGGCATCGAGCCGCCGGGCATTTCCCGTCACCGACGAGCGGACGGTGAAAACTCCGTCAACGGAAAAGCACCCTGCAAGCACCGTGTCCCCCGGACGTTTGACCGACGGGAATGGCTCTCCCGTCAGGGCGGTCTCCTGCACAAAACCGACGCCTTCGAGGATTTTCCCATCGACCGGAATGGCTCCCCCCACCCTGACGACAATCCGGTCACCCGCGGTGATGTCGCGGGCGCGGACAAGCTCGGTCAGGCCGCCGGGCGCGAGCCGCTCGCACATGTCGAATTCCTCGCCGAGCGAGCGGGCGGCCTCAAGCGCCGCCGACCTGCGCTTTTCTCCGATCAATTTCCCAAACGTGTAGATGGTGACGAGGATCGCGACGACTTCGTAATAGACATGTCCGAACCCGGTGAGCGTCGAATGCACCGAAGCTCCGAACGCCCCGGCGATCCCCACAAGGAAAAGCTGCTCGAGCACGATCCGTCCGCGCCTCAGCGCCGCGACCGCCGCGTGCCAGATCGGAAGGCCTGCCAGCAGGAACACCGCCACGGCCGAAAGGGCCAGCAACCCGTGCAAAACCAGGCTCACCGTCCCGGCAGGCGGGGAAATGTTTACCGCCAGCCCGAGGACCATGGATTGTCCGGCCACGAGCCCGGCCACCGCCAAGCGAAACCACCCCCCGGAGGAAGCGTCAGAAGTCGAACACGCGCAGGACATCAAAGACGACTAGGAAGCGGATGTCCAAAGCCAGGCTGCAACGACGAGCGCCAGGCCGATGCGATACCATCCAAAAATGTTCATCCCGTGATTGTTCAGGTAGCCGACCATCCATTTCACCGCCAGAACCGCGGAGAGCCATGCGGCAATAAAACCCACCGCCAGCGGAATCGCGCCAAAGGTGTCGAGCATCTCGCGGCCGTGTTTGAGCGCATCATAAGCCGTCGCAGCCGAGAGAGTGAGGACACCAAGCAGGAAGCTAAATTCGACAGCCGCAGGCAGCGAGAGACCGACGAGGAGGCCGCCGACGATCGTGATCAGGCTGCGGCTGACTCCCGGCCACATCGCCAGACACTGGGCCACCCCGACAATGACCGCCATGCGCACCGTCAGATCCTCCAGGGAAAGGCCTCCGGCACCTGGTTTGCGGCGACGGAAATACGAGACGGCGAGAATCGCCGCGCCGCCCACAAACCATGCGGCAACGACCGGCCAAAGACCCCACGCATTCCCCCCGAAAAGATATTTCTTTATCGTCTTCTCCAGAACGAATCCCAAGCCGGCTGCCGGAAGGAAGGCCGCGAGAATGTGCATGGCCAGCCTGCGCCCGCCGGCACTGCGGCCCAGCATTCCCAAGGCCATCTCTGCGACGCGGTGGCGGTAAAGCCCCAAAACGGCCAGGATGGCGCCCGCTTGAATGCAAATCGCAAAGGCATCGGCGGCATCGCTCGATGCGACTCCCATAAGCCGCTGGGTCAGGAGAAGATGGCCGGTCGAACTGACGGGAAGATATTCTGTCACCCCCTCCACCAGGCCGAGAATAAGCGCCTGAACGAGATCCATGAATCAGGACGCCGAAAGGGAAAACCTCAGATCGCGTTCTCGCCGACTTCCTCGGTGCGGATGCGGATCGCGTTCTCAATCGGGAGGACAAAGATTTTTCCGTCGCCGATTTTTCCGGTTTTTGCGGAGGCGGAGATTGCGGCGACGGCCTTCTCGACCATCGTGTCGGTGACGACGACTTCGAATTTGACCTTCGGGAGAAAGTCCACCGTGTATTCGCTTCCCCGGTAGATTTCGGTGTGGCCTTTCTGGCGTCCGAAGCCCTTGACCTCGGTGACCGTCATGCCCTCAATGCCGATCTCTGCAAGTGCTTCCTTTACGTCTTCCATTTTGAAGGGTTTGATGATGGCCTCGATCTTCTTCATAAGGCGCATATTAAGAACTCTTCCCGCGCCGCTTGGCAAGCCTGATCGTGAAAGATAAATGAAACCACTCCATTGGCGACGCACCTCGATCGGAAAATACCTCCGCCACCTTCCGCGCGTAAAACACATCCGGGGAACGTGGCTGCATCGGAGGCTCGGAGACCGACTGTTTCGCAACGAGCTGTGGCATCCGACGCGGAGACGGTTTGCGGGCGGCATGGCGGTCGGCGCGTTTTTTGCGCTGATCCCGTCCCCCGGCCAGACGCTGGGGGCGGCGCTCCTCGCCTACTTCACGCGGGTGAACGTGCCCGCCGCGGTCGCCGCCACCTGGATCAGCAACCCGCTGACCATGCCGTTTTTGATTTACGCCCAATACCGCCTGGGCTGCCTGCTCCTCGGGCACGGGCCAACGGATGTTCCCACGCACGACCTCTGGGAGATGGTTCAAAAGGCCCCCATTCCGTTTCTGGTGGGAGTGCTGCCCTCCGCCGCAATCCTCTCGATGATCGTCTATCCCCTCTCGCTCGTGCTCTGGGACTTTTTCACGGCGCGGATCCGGGCGCGTCACGCGGCGCATGCGCCAATCCCGCCAATCCCGCCAACGAGTTGAATGGAAATTCCTTTGCGCCCATGGGACGAGATCCTCACGCCGGCTTGAGCGCGATCCGGGCGCGAGGGATTTCGCGCGCGGTGATGGCCGTCGTATTATCGACAGGCCGTGCATTGCATTCCCCGACTGGCAGCGTTATACCCGGACTTTGCCGGAGAAGCCCTGTTGATGAATGGCAGTCGGCCGGTCTTGGAACCTGATGATTCTCAACAAATGGTGCTGGTGCTGGCCGAGCAACCGGCACTTTACAAATCAAAACAACAGAAAAAAATCCGGCGCAAAATATCCAAGGCGCACAAGCAAACGCGGCTTTTTTCTTTGAGGCAATCTTGAGCGCGGCCTTGGTGTGAAAACAAATGCAGACATCCTGACCTCCGGGGAATTGTCATGAGCCCAAAGTGGCTTCGGAGGTGCGACATTCCTGTCGCACTCGGCTTGGTGGACAGGAATGTCCACCCTCCGGGAAGCCGTTTCCGGTCTCACGCGGATTCCCTTCGACTGCTCTTTGATCGGAAGACTTCAGGAGGTCTGAAATGGTTTACGGCTCGATCGTGCAGGAAAAATCATCAACGCAAAAACTTGCTGGCCCTTTCTCCAAGTCAGAGCGGCGAGCTGAGGCAGGCGCTGCCGCACAGCACGAACCGCCACGGCAGGTGTGTGGCCTTCGAGATCCCGATCCGGCTGCCGACGGCGATCCGGGGCGCATTTGCCGGCCGGAGAAGCAAGAGGCTTGCCCCGCCCAGGCAATTCCGTCCGTGTTGGGATTTGTCGATTCCGAGCGCCTTGGTCAGCTTGCCCGGCCCGGAGCAAAGGCCGCTTTTCATGCCGCGGCGCTTTTGCATCCGCCCGATCCCACGCGTGGGCTCGAGCGCGCGGATGAGGACAAACCCGTTTTCCCCGCCGCCTTTGACGAGAAAATTCAGGAGCCAGTGGACTCCGTAGTTCAGGTAAACATAGGCGGCTCCCGGCGGATGTCCGGCGACGAAGGCGCGGGAGGACGGACGGCTGAACGTGTGGCAGGCCTCGTCGCCGCAGACCGAGTAGGCCTCGGTCTCGACAATAATCCCGCCGCAGCTTTTCCAAAGCAGTTCGCAGCCGATCAGCTCCCTCGCGCAGGTGACAGGGTCACGCTGGAAAAAATCCGCGCCAAGCGGAGCGCCCGTGCCGGTTGGGAGGGGATCTCCGTTCACTCCACCGTTCAATCCTCCGCCGGGCTGAGGGCGTGGACTTTTTCCCGGAGGAGAACAAAATCCGTGAAGGCGGAGATGGCCTCGATGCGGAGGGTGCGGGGGCCGGAGTCACCGGGAAGCTCGACCGTCTCTCCGGGCTTGCGTCCGAGCAGGATCTGCCCGATGGCGGCCTTGTAGGAGACGATGCCGAGATCCGGCGCGCTGTCCCAGGCACCAAGGATGCTGTAAACTTCCGGGGCTCCGGATTCCGGGATGAGCGTGACGACGGTGCCGATCGAAACCTGCTTGGTCTCGGGGTTTTCAAAATCGGTTCCCCGGGCGGCGGAGAGGTCGCGTTCGCTCTCGATCTTCCGGCGTTCGAGAACCCGCTGCTGTTCCTTGGCGGCTTTGAATCCGAAGTTTTCGCGAAGGTCGCCCTGCTCCTTGGCGACGTTGATGTCGCGGAGGTTCTGCGGGATTTCCTTGTAGATCAGGTGCTCGTAGTCGGCCTTGCGCTTTTCCATGCTCGCCCAGGAGACGGTGAGCGACTCGGACTTTTCCTCGGGGGCGTCGCCGGTGATCATGCTCTGGGTTTCCGGGTGGAGCTTCACGATGCGCGCCATGAGCGAGCGTTTCGTAAGGTCGTCGAAGACCGGCGTGAGGATCAGCTTGCGCATCGTGTCGCGCACGGTGTCGCGGTCGGCCCCGGCGATGAGTTCGCCGAGCAGCTTGTGATCATCCATCAGGAGGTCGCGCAGGCGGGAGGTCCGGCGCTCCGCCAGCATGTCGCTCTCGAGCGCGCTGAAGACGGCCGCGAGCAGCTCCGCGTTGAAGAGGCCCTCGAAGCCGGCTCCCCGCTCTTTGCAAAGCCAGATCAATGTCTCCGAAGAGATCGAACGCTCGCTGATCCAGCGCGCGAGCGCCGCGTGCAGGACTCCGGATTTTTCCACCTTTTCAAAGAGGCGGGAAATCTCGACGACGAGGCGCGATCCGGACTGCTGGGCGAGCTTGAGCGCCTTGTCCGTCCAGCGCTCGCCGAACGCCTTCTCGAAGGATTCCAGAACTTTCCTGTGTTTGGATGCGGGAAGTGCCGCGAAGAGGGCGGGGAGACGGAGCTCCTCGCCCACAAGGATATCCGCCACATTCGGGGCGTCGGCACCCGGTTTGAGCGCCTCGTGGCGCGCAAGGATCTCGTCGCGAGCGAGGAGCATTTCCACAGCGGCGGCGGACTGGAGTTTGCGGCCTTTCGCGGCGGCATCTTCAATTTGGGCCGCGAGGGACTGGAGTTCCTCGACCTCGTGGGCAAGATCGCCAAGCGCCTTGGTGATCTGGTCGAGCGCCGCGACCTGGTCTTTCGAGTGCCGCGCGCCACGGAACCGGTCAATCAGCCCGCGTCCGGGGCTCACAGGGGTTTCGAGCAGGACAAACGGGTCTGCTTTCTTGGTGGGGATCTGAAAGTGTCCGTCGGCTTTCATCTTCTTTTTCACGCTGTCCCACCACTTTTTGAATCCCGCCGCGTCGAAGATTTCCGGCTGCAGGACGGACGCGATCTGCTCGGCGGTCGCCTGGCCGCCGAGGTCGCCGAGAATCTGGCGGGCGAGCGCCAAAGGGTCCGCCTTCGCTTGCGCGCGAACGGCCGACGGGTCGGAAGCCTTGCAGGAAAGAATGTGGTTTTCCGGAATCGGAGCCAGCGTCTCGGCGGCATATTTCGCCTGCATCGGATGCCCTTTCCGGCTCGCAAAATCGATGAAGACCTGCCCGGCGATCAGGTTCCATTCCGCCACGCGTCCGAATCCCCAGCTTTTGTGCTGGCAATACGATCCGGGAAGGAGTTTGCCAAGTGCGGCGGCGGTTTTTGTGTCGATTCGGCCGCTCTCGACGGCTTGGTTGAGTTCTTCGGTCATGAACTCCATTTTTCCAGAGACTCCGCAGACATGCAAGGCGAACAAAATCGTCGGGCGGGAGCTACTCGCCGAGGCGTTTTCCTGGGACGAGGTAATTGACCGTGTAGTCACGGACGGCGTCTTCCAGGGAAGTCGCCGGCTTGGAATAGCCGGTCGCGCGGACTTTCGAAATGTCCGCGCAGGTGTGGTACTGGTATTGGTCGCGGATGGTCTCCGGCATCTCGATGAATTCGATGTCCGGCTTACGGCCGAGCGCGGAAAAGAGGGAGTTCGCGAGATCCACCCAGGTGCGGGAAGTTCCGGAACCGACGTTGAAAAGTCCGCCGGCCCCCTCCTCCTCGGCCAGGTGCAATGTCATGTCCACCGCGTCCTTCACATAGACAAAATCCCGCGTCTGGCATCCGTCGGCATATTCGGGCTTGTAGCTCTTGAAGAGGCGGATCCGGCCGGTCGCGCGGATCTGTTCGTAGGCCTTGCAGACGAGGCTGCGCATGTCCGCTTTGTGGTATTCGTTCGGCCCAAAAACGTTGAAATACTTGATTCCGACGATATCCGGCAGGATTTCCTCGCGCCACGCGAAGAGATCGAAGAGCTGCTTGGAATAGCCGTAGAGGTTGAGCGGGCGGAGGGGGCGCAGGTTCTCCGCCTTGTCATCCATGCCGGCGGAACCGTCTCCATAGGTGGCTGCGGACGAGGCATAGACGAAGCGGGCGCCGGTGGCCAGCGCCCAGCGGCAGAGGGATTTTGTGTAAGCGTAGTTGTTCTGGAGAACGTAGGCGGCATCCGTCACCGTGGTCGAACTGCAGGCCCCCAAGTGGAAGACCGCCGAAAATTTTCCATAATGGTCGGGGGTTCGTGCGATTTCGTCGAGGAACTCGTTGGCCGGGACGTAGTCCTCAAAGTCGAGCGGCAGGAGGTTGCGCCATTTTTCATCCTCGCCGAGAAGGTCGGTGACGGTGATCTGGGCAATCCCCCGGCGGTTGAGCTCATGCACGAGAGCGCTGCCGATGAAGCCGCCCGCACCGGTGACGAGCACGCGCGCCTTCTCGTGGAGCAGGATGTCGCGCGGCACGGGTTTCTTGGCTCCGGCCAGCCTGACAGAACCGTCTTTCACTTAGCGGAGCTTGATGCCGAGGTCATCGAATGTTTCGTCGAAGAGCGCCGTTTTCGAACCGAAGATGTATTTGGCGCCGGTGAGATATTCGATGGCCTTTTTCTTGTTGCCGTTCTTGGATTCCCAGGCGGCCTGCGCGTAATACCATGCCGGCGTGTCACCCGGGAACTTGATGCTTTTCATGGTCTTGGCCGCCGCTTCCTTATCCCCAAGCTGGAGTTCACAGAGAAAAACCTTGAACTGGATGAGCTCGTTGCGGCGGTCCACCGCCTGCATTTTTTCAAAATATTCGAGCGCCTCGGGATAGTGGCGCTGCAGGAACAGGATCTCGCCGACGTTGAATTTTGCCGGGAAAAAATCCGGCTGTTTCTCCAGAGCTTTTTCGAAACACTTCTGCGCCGCCGGGTAGTCCTTCTTTTTTGTATAAGCCGCCCCGAGGAGGTTCATCACGAAGGGATCGTCGGGCAGGGATTTGTCGATCGTCTGCAGTTTTTCGAGTGCGGCGTCATACTTCTTGGCATCGAAGTCCGCAAGAGCCCCCTTGATCAGGGCCTGGTTTTCGCGGGAAACATCCGGAGCGGGCCTCTGAGCTTGTGCAAACGGGACAACAAACAGGCAAAGAATGAGGAATGCGGTTTTCAATGTTTTTTCACTATAGCGCGGCGCGCGAACGCGGTCAATCCGTTACGTCGCCGCCAGCGGGGAGGGTCAGGCGGGCCTTGGTCAATTCGCCGAGGACCGCGGCCATTTTTTCCCGGACACCCGGAACAAACCCGCGGTCGCGGTGAAAAACGAGCATGGTGAGATCATCGCGGTGGAAAAAACTGATGACACCTTTTTCGGTATGGAGCGTCACGGCCGGGACGGTGCCGACGCCCATGCGGGCGGAGGACTCGCGCATCGCCTGGAGCATCTCGGCGGCGTGCGCGCTCATGGAAACGAGGTCCACTCCGGTCGGGACGTTGTGGGAAGCGACGACGACCGAGCCGTGGGCCAGCACGCAGGAGTTGATTCCCGGAAGCCCGCCGCAGAGCTCGATCACCCGGTCAACGCTCATGATCTCATCGGTCAAAAACAACGCCTGGAGCGGTTCCTGCTCGGTGATTTCGCTGGAGTGCGCCTCGCGGGGCATCGTCTCAGAATACAGCATTTTGACCAGTGTCGCCGCTTCCGGATCGGGCTCCATTTTTTTCAGAAGGGGAACCTCCGGCGGCGGGGGAGCCTCCACTGGCGCAGCGGGAGGCTCCGGAAGGACAGGCTCGGGCAACTCGGCAAACGGATCTTTGACAGCAGGCCCGGACGGATTGGCCTCCGGCTCTTGGGCTTGGGCGGCGGGCTCCGGGATGGGCGGCCCGGCAGGAACTTCGGGGGTGGGCCGTTTCGGCAAACGGATTCCGGAGATCACGGATGACGGAGCATCGGGAGGCTCCAGAATGGCGGACTCCAAGACCAGCCCCGTCGAAACAGTTTTTTTCCGGAAAATCGGGAGCCCTGCAAAGGGTCCGGTGCGGCGGGCCGGAATTTTTCCGGGGGGGATGGACGCAGCGAGAGGTTTCGGATCTGCCGCGGGAGCAGCCGTCTCCGGAACTTGCGCGGGAACGGGTGCGGACGGGCCGGATTCCTCAATCGGAGCGGGATCGACGGACATCTCGTCGGGTGGAGGCACAATCTCCAAGGGAGCCGGCCCGGAGAGATTTTCTTCCGGTTCCGGGGCCGTGGAAGGGGGAGCCGGTTCCGGCGGCAGTTCCTCCCTCTGCTCGACGAGATGATAAGCGGCCGCAAGGCGGGCCACGGGAAGCTTGATGCTGCCCTCCGAGGACAACACATGATCCGGAAGGATTTCCGCGAGCTGGCGGAGCGAAATCCGCGGCACGTTCCTGCCGAAGATCGTGGCCGCGGGAAGATGGAATGTCGCGTCCGACGGGCCCCCGGCCTTCCAGTTCTCCTTGGGAATCGAGGCCTCGATGTCCGCGACGCGGAGGACGAGGGATTCGGGAGGGGTCACCCAATACCGGTATCGGGCGGAGATTTTCTCTTCCGGCATCTCTTTGAGTTGTTTCATTGCCGGTTTTCAACTATCCGAGAATCCGTCCCGAAGCAATCATATGGAATTTAAATTTACCCCGGACGGGTTGATCCCCGTCATCGTCCAGGAGGCCAGCACAACCCCGCGTCCGACCGGCCGCGTCCTGATGTTTGCCTGGATGACCCGCGAATCGCTCGCCCGCACGCTGGAGTCCGGGCTCATGACCTACTGGAGCCGCTCGCGCGGCAAGCTCTGGCTCAAAGGCGAGACGAGCGGCCACACCCAGCGCGTGGCCCGCTGGTTTGTGGATTGCGACAAGGACGTGCTCCTTTTCGAGGTCGAGCAGACGTCCGGCGCGTGCCACACCGGATACGAGAGCTGCTTCTTCCAGGAGCTCGACCGCGAAGCCCGGCCGCTCCCCGTCACCGAGGAAAAACTTTTCGACGACCGCGCGGTCTATCAGAAACCGTCCTGACCTCCGTGGCTCTTCGCTTTCCGTCATGAAGACCCATCTCGTTTTTGCCGTGATGGCGGCGCTCCTGCTGGCGTTTGTGATTGCGCAGAGCAAGCGCAAGACGCTGACGTTTGATGCCGTGGTGGCGCAGGCGGCGGATCTCGCGGGCAGGCCGTATGTGCCGGGGAAAGAGGTCCCCTCGAAGCTGCTGCGCGGGCTGAACTACGACCAGTATCGCGACATCCGCTGGCGCGACGGGAACACGCTCTGGCGGCGGCTCGGGCTCCCGTTCCAGGCAAAATTCTTTTTCACCGGTTACATCCATTCGAAGCCGGTGACGATCTATCAAGTGAACCGCGACGGGGCGGGGCCGGTGCGTTTCGCCCCGGAGTTTTTTGATTTTGGAAAAACCGGAATCCCTGCTGCGGAGGCGGCCCGGGCGGGCTATGCGGGGTTCCGCATGCATTACCCGCTGAACCGGGCGGACTATCTGGATGAGGCGTTCGTCTTTCTCGGGGCCAGCTATTTCCGCGCCCTTGCGAAGGACCAGAAGTATGGACTTTCGGCCCGCGGGCTGGCGATCGGGACATTGACCAGGGAGGAGTTCCCGGACTTCACGACGTTCTGGCTCGTGGAGCCGAACCCCGGCGCGGCCGACATGAAGATCTACGCGTTGCTCGAGGGCCGGAGCATCGCCGGGGCATACGAGTTTCAGATTTTTCCCGGGCCGGAGACCCGGATGAACATCCGCGCGGTCCTCTTCCCGCGCCGCGACATCAAGGACACGGGCGTGGCTCCGCTGACCAGCATGTTCTGGTTCGGAGAGAACACCAGCAATACGTTCGGCGACTTCCGTCCGGAGGTGCACGACTCCGACGGCCTGCAGATCGAGCGGGGAAACGGCGAGTGGCTCTGGCGTCCGCTCACCTGGTCGAAGCAGCTTCAAATCGCGGTCTTTGAGGATGAAAATCCGCGCGGGTTCGGCCTGCTCCAACGCGACCGGGATTTCACCCATTATCAGGACATGGAGGCCGGGTATCACCTGCGTCCAAGCGTGTGGGTCAAGCCGCAGGGGGATTGGGGGAAGGGGGCCGTGCATCTCGTCCAGCTCCCCGCGCACAGCGAATACATGGACAACGTCGTCGCCTACTGGCAGCCGGAAAAGGAGTTGAAAAAAGGCGCGCGTTACGAGATCTCCTACTCGCTGGCCTGGTTTGGAGAGAACCCGGATCTCCCTCCGCTCGGGCGCTGCCTGTTCACGCGTGTGGACTATCTGGACGCGCCGTATTACCGGATGTTCGTTCTCGACTTCGCCGGGGCCGAGCTCTCCAAGCTGCCCTGCGAAGCGCAGGTCACCGCCGATTTGGGAATCGTGGACGGCACGATCAAGGACGTCAGTGTCCAGAAAAACAGCTACGGCGATTCGTGGCGGGTCTCCTTCATCGCAAGCTCGGATCAGCTCACCAAGCCGATCGAGCTCCGCTGCGCGCTCCGCCTCGACGGACGTCAGCTCACCGAAACCTGGACCTACACATGGAAGAACTAGCCTGGGACCCGGACTGGAATTTGGCCTGCGCCCGCATCGAGGCGTATTTGCGCGCGCACGCCGTCGAGCCGCGCGAGCGGGTGCTCGCGCTCACGCTGGGGATTTTGCAGGAGGCAAAGACCCTTCATGCGCAGAACCCTTCTTCCACGCGGCTCGGGTGCGCGATGAACCTTGCCGTGCGGAAATCCGACGACTGGTTCTCGTCGCTGGCCGGCGACCCCGCAAAGGCCTCGCGCGCACGCGCCGCCTTTTTTTCCAGCGGAAGAAACGACCTGTTCCTCGAACCGTCGCTGCCGGCGGATTTTGTTTCCGCCATCCGGAACGCCGGCATCGAGGCGGGACCCGCCCTCAAATTCCAAAGCCTCCTTCGGAAAGAGCCCGACTACGGCGCGATGGAGGACATCGCCCGCGAGACATGGGACCAATTTTCCTGGGGGCACACCCTGCGTGCGTTTGCGCTGTGGGTCGTCGTGTTCCTGGCCGCGTGGGGAGCCTATCTCAGATTTTTCCAATGAAACCGTTTCCCGGCATCGCCAGCCTGAATCCCGACGGGGTCGCGCTCCGGCATGCCTTGTTTCTGGCCACCGGGGCGGGGATCACGATCTGCGGGATCGTGTTGATGGTTGCGATCCTGCGGGTGGACGGGTTCACTCCGGTCGAGTGGGTGCAGCTGGCGCTGTTTGTGCCGCTCTTCGGCCAGATCGCCTTCGGCTTCACGATCGCGTTCTGGGGATTTCTGATTCTGGCTTCCGGAGGGGACCGATACGAGATCATGCGGACGCTCCCGAACCCGCCCGCCGACGGTCCGGCGGGCGGCACGGCCATCGTCCTGCCGGTTTTCAATGAGGATCCCGACCGCACGTTCCGCGGGCTCGAGAACATGTTCCGGTCGGTCGAGGCGGCCGGCGGCGGCGGATCGTTCGACTTCTTTGTGCTCAGCGACTCGAACGATCCCGGCCGATGGATCGAGGAAGAGGCCGCCTGGTTCCGGCTGTGTTCGCGGTGCCGGGCTTTCGGAAGGATCTTCTACCGCAGGCGCCGGGTCCCGCTGCACGGGAAAAGCGGGAACATCGCCGACTTTTGCCGCCGGTGGGGGAAAAACTTCCAATACCTGCTCATCCTTGATGCCGACAGCGTCATGAGCGGCGAAACCATCCTGCGGCTCGCCCGCGTGATGGATGCCAACCCCGGAGCCGGGATCGTCCAGACCGCGCCGCAAATCATCCGGGGCAAATCCCTCCTCCAACGCCTCGTCCAGTTTGCCACGCGCCTGGTCGGACCCCTCTTCGCGGCCGGCTCGAATTTCTGGCACTTGGGAGGCGGGAACTACTGGGGCCACAATGCGATCATCCGCCTGAAACCGTTTATCGGGCAGTGCGTGCTGCCCGTGATTCCGGGACGGAGCGCCGACGACCGGCACATCCTGAGCCACGACACGGTGGAGGCCTCGCTCATGCAAGAGGCCGGGTACCAAGTCTGGTTCGCCTACCTCGAAGACGGCTCCTACGAAGAGAGTCCGCCCGATCTGAGTGAGAGTCTCAAGCGGGACCGGCGCTGGTGCCAGGGGAACCTCCAGCATTTCTGGTTCCTCTTCGCGCCCGGCACCCGGTTCACCAACCGCATCCATATTTTTTTCGGGCTCATGGCCTACCTCACCGCGCCGCTGCTCGTCCTGTTCATCGCGTTGAGCTCGTGGGACAATCGCTGGAAGCAGCAGTTCGAGATCTTTTCCGCGCAAGTGGATGTTCCCGTGGGACCCGGCTGGGCCTCCACGGTGCTCCTGGGCCTGACCCTCGCGCTGCTTTTTCTCCCGAAAATTCTCGGGCTCATCCATCTTCTCCCCCGCGCCGGCGACTACGGAGGCATCCTTCGTTTGTTTCTGAGCGCCATCGCCGAGACGATTTTTTCCATCCTTCTGGCATCCATTCTTCTCTATTTCTACACGCGGTTCGTGATCCTCACGGTGCTTGGCCTGCGGGTGACATGGAAATCCCAGATCCGCGACAAGTCGGACATCCCGTTCGGCGAAGCGGTGAAGACGTATTGGGGCCCGACCTGCGCGGGGGTTCTGGCCGGGCTTGTCGCTTTCTTTTGGGCTCCTGCGCTGATTCTCTGGCTGTCCCCCTTCCTTGCGGGGCTCATCCTTTCGATCCCTGTTGCCATGCTCTCCGGCTCGGAAAAAGCGGGGCTCCTCCTCAAAGACCCCGGTCTTTTGCTCATCCCGGAGGAATCCTCCCTCCCGCCCATTCTCCGCAATCTGGATCCCGGGGAACCCGCCGTGCCCGGAATCCTGCAACTCGCCCTGTCGCCCGAGGTCAACGCGATCCACTGCTCGCTTCTCCGCAAATCGCATGGCCACCATGAAGCCGGTCTCCTCGCCGGGCTTAGAAAACGCCTGCTGCAGGAAGGTCCTCAAAGCCTTTCCCGCCGGGAACTCAACGCCCTCCTCTGGGACCGGCAGGCCGTCGAGTCGCTGCACCGCGACATCTGGATTTCCGAAGAAAACAGCCTCCATCCCCGGTGGCGGAACGCCCTGCGTGATTTCGTCAGGAGGTGAGGTCCGGCGGGAATGGGTTTGCGCATCGCGGTTGCTGCGGATAAGATGACCAGACTATGGGAAGACAGTGGTTGCATGCGAAGCGGGAGGTCGCGAACCTCAAAAAGGGCCAGGTTGTCGGCAAGCTGGTGAAGGAAATCATGGTTGCCGCCAAGCTGGGAGGTCCGGATTTGGAGGGGAATGCCCGGCTGTTCGCCATTGTGGAAAAGGCGCGCAGGGCGTCGGTCACACGCGACGCGATCGAAAAGGCGATCAAGAAGGGGGCGGGAATCGGGGGCGAGAAGCTCGTCCTCGAGCAGTTGGTTTTCGAGGGATACGCCCCGCACAAAGTCCCCGTGATCGTCGAGGTCCTCACCGACAACAACAACCGCACCGCTCCGGAAATCCGCGTCCTCTTCAAAAAAGGCCAGCTCGGAATCGCCGGCAGCAACAAATTTTTGTTCGACCACGTCGGGATCGTCGAGACCCACCATCCGGATCCGGCGGTGGACGTCGAGGCCGCCGCGATCGAGGCCGGCGCGAATGATTTTGTGCCGCTGACAAACGAGGAAAACGACGATATTCCGTTGGGCGTCACCGGCGCGCGTTTCCTGACCGACCGGGCGGCCACGGCCTCGGTCTCAAAGTGGCTCGCGGACAACGGCTGGACGGTGGTGACGAGCGAGCTCGGGCATGTCGCCAAGCAGCTTCCGTCGCTCGACGATGCCCAGCGCGCGGAAGTGGGGGAGTTCCTCCAGGCGCTTGAGGACCACGATGACGTCCACCGCGTCTGGGCGGCGATCAAATAACAATGGAGGGGACCGCCACGCGGATTGTCCGCCGCCTCCGCGAAGCCGGCCATGAGGCGCTCTTCGCGGGCGGATGCGTGCGAGACCGCCTGCTCGGGCGCGTGGCGCACGACATGGACATCGCGACCAGCGCACGGCCGGAGGAGGTCCAGCGCCTTTTCCCGCGGACCGTCGCGGTTGGCGCGCAGTTCGGCGTGATCGTTGTGCTGGAAAGCGGCGCGGAATTCCAGGTGGCGACCTTCCGTTCCGACGGGGCCTACATTGACGGGCGGCGTCCGGAATCCGTGGCCTACACGACGGCCGAGGGAGATGCCCGGCGACGCGATTTTACCATCAACGGCCTCTTTTTTGATCCGGTGGAAAACCGGGTCCTCGACTTCGTCGGCGGGGAAGCCGACCTGAAGGCCGGGGTCATCCGCTGCATCGGCGAGCCCGGCGAGCGGTTTGGCGAGGACAAGCTCCGGCTGCTGCGCGGCGTCCGGTTTGCCGCGACGCTCGGCTTCCTCATCGAGCCGGCCACCTGGGACGCGCTCCGCGACCGGGCAAGGGAAATCGCCGCGGTCAGCGCCGAGCGGATCCGCGACGAACTCGTGAAAATTTTCCGGCATCCGTCGCGGGTGCGGGGGTTCGACCTGCTCGACGAGTCCGGGCTTTTGGAAATTCTGCTGCCCGAGGTGGCGGCGATGAAAGCCTGCGAGCAGCCGCCGGATTTCCATCCGGAGGGCGACGTCTTCGTTCACACCCGGCTCATGCTCTCCCTGCTTCCGGAATCGGTTTCGATCCCGCTCGTCTTCTCCGTGCTTTTTCACGACATCGGAAAACCGCCGACATGGTTCCGGGACGAGACCGGGAGGATCCGGTTCAACGGGCACGAGTCGGTGAGCGCGGCGATGGCGGAGAAGATCCTCGCCCGCCTCCGGTTCTCCAACGCCGAAACCGAAGCCACCGTGGCCTGCGTGAAAAACCACATGGCCTTCAAAGACGTGCAGGCGATGCGCGTGGCCACCCTGAAGCGGTTCCTCTCGCGCCCGACGATGGACGACGAACTCGAGCTCCACCGGGCCGACTGCCTCGGGTCGCACGGGATGCTCGACAACCATGAGTTCCTGCTCGCGAAACGCGATGAGTTTTCCCGCGCACCGCTGATCCCGCCGCCGCTCGTCACCGGGAACGACCTGATCGCCCTCGGCTGGATGCCCGGCCCGCATTTCAAAAAGATTCTGGATGCGGTGCAGGTCCGCCAGCTCGAAGGCGCGCTGGCCTCGCGGGAAGAAGCTCTTGACTGGGTGGCCGCGAACAGGGAAATGCTGGAGGAGGGAAATCCAAAATGACCAACCGCCTCGTCCGCATCGCCCGCGCCGGAAAAATCATCGGCCAGTATCCCCCGGAACAACTGGCTTCGCTGATGGATTCCGGACATTTTTTCGACAGCGACTTCTGCTACAGCGAATCGGCTTCCGAGTGGATTCCTCTCCCGGAATTTTTGAAGAAAGTCGAGGCGCCGAAATATTCCCGCACCAAGTCCCGCGCGGGCGGCAAGGGGGACAAACCGCGCGGCGCCCGGTCCGCATGGCACGCCCGCCATGCCAAGCACCGTGCCGCGCCCGTGCTTGCAGGCTGGATCGCCTTCCTCCTCGCCCTGTCCGCCGCAGTCGGGTCCGGGTTTTGGATCGCCGTGCTTTACGGGGAACTGGACCAGCAGAACCTTCGCCTCCAGCAGATGGCAAAACAGCTTGCCGACAAGGAAAAGGATTATCAGAGGATGCTCTTCGTTGCCCGCGAGGTCGCCGAGACGGGGATCGTGCGGGGAAGCATCATCCTCCGAAACGATGCCGGAAAACGCGTCGCCATGCCGGGCGTTCAGGTTTACCTGTTCCCCCGGAAAGCGGTCGAAGGGCACCTGGAAGCAAAGAGCCGCGCGATCGCGAACCTGCCCGCAGGCACGAACGTGGACGCCACAACGTTTTTTCTCGCCGACTTCCCGAAGGCGCTCGCGAGCACGACGACCGATGCCAGCGGTCGCTACGAATTCCAGATCCCCGAGCCCGGAGAATACATCGTCTCCACCAACATCTCGTCCCCCAACCAAAGCGGGCAGTCCTCCCGCCTTTGGTTTGTCTCGTTCAACTCCCGCGACCCCCTCAACACCGTCGTGGACATCACCGAGTCCAACAGCGTCCAGCAGTTTATCCCCAGCCTCATGGTCGTCGAGGGGCGCTGAATTGTCCGCGCCCTGCTGGAAACCCTCCTCGTCGATCCCCTCCCCCACGGCGGGAGCAGGCACGAGCGTTGATATGGAAAGATCAGAGGAGGGAGCTGAAGGACTGTAAGCGGCACTTCTGGCACATCTAGCGTGAAATAGCAGAGGTGTCGTAGCTTTGCGTAATGACGAATACGCAAAGTTGCAAAGAAGTGGTTCTGAAAGTGGACACGGAGGGGCGGGTAAGGACGCC
>Ga0247841_10000700_pt1 | contig 84460 bp, 69 predicted proteins | sample LaCruzMarch2015__2_FD_192410 | JGI IMG/M metagenome (GOLD analysis project Ga0247841, IMG submission 192410) | Freshwater microbial communities from meromictic Lake La Cruz, Castile-La Mancha, Spain - LaCruzMarch2015_18m | ecosystem: Environmental > Aquatic > Freshwater > Lake | place: Spain... | reverse complement strand
AAAAGAACAGTATTGCTTTAAAGCTCAATAATAGTGGTAAGAACAAAAACCTTGTTTATGTGGATGTTTACTCCCCGAACATAACTATTGATCCGCATGTTTCTCAGGAAGAACAGACAGAAACAGACGCAGCCTTTTCTCATAAAGAGAATATAAAGTCGCTGAAAGAAAGTTTTGGCAAATACAGTATAAAGCTCAATTCAAAGATAGATAAAGTGACCTATAAAGAACTGGAACTGAATAATTTGGTTCTGTCAGGGAGCTTTAATAAGGATGCGTTGGCTTTAGATAAACTTAATGTAAAGCTTTTGCATGGAGCTATATCTGGGAATTTTAAGATCGGATTGGACAGGGATGAGCCTGTCTACGTCGGCAATATAGATTTTAAGGGTGTTAATGTAAAGAATGCAGTAACGATCTTCATGCCAGATGTCAAAGGTGTCACAGCCGGTAACTTATCCGGGGATTTTGACTTTTCAACCGCAGGGTATTCAATGGGGTCCATAATAAAGAATTTAGTCGCTAAAGGCGATTTTTCTATAGATAATTTCGTCTATAGTTCGCATGAATTGAGTACTGTTATGAGCCAGGAATTAGCAGACAAGCTCAGCGGAACTACGTCGGAAAAGAACGAAAAAATACTTGGTAATGACCTCGGCTGGGAAACCATGCAGGGCAATTACAATATTAAAAATGAGAAGATAAATGTAGAAAGGCTTTTTGCCAAACAAGGTGAGTATGAAGCAACCGGAAAAGGAGAGATCGGGTTTGATAAGCACATGAACATGTATGTGGACCTTATAGTACCGTATGATGAATTTTCCTATTCAGCTGTTAAGTTAGACGGAGAGGAGAGGTCGTTGCTTTGTATTCATTTAACGGGTCCAATAGTAAAGCCAGAATTTGATACGGCGTATACACTGGCATATTTAGCGGGCAAAACTGTAGAGCATGGTGCAAAAAAAATAAAAAACATTATCTTGCTCCCTTTTAAGCCGTTTATGGATTGATCAATTCTGTGGGACTAATTAAAAAGTCCACTAAGATCTATTTGTTCCCAACTGTAATATTTTGGCAGTCGTATCCAGATGACACGAGTTTGTGGTACGGCCACTATCTGGTATACAGTCTCATCGGCGTAACCGGATGTTGGGAAACTTCCACCGCCGTCGGGGATCGTCGTCTCAAGCATTGTCTTCATTGTATCGGCAGTAAGCAGCCCATTGTAGGTGGATGAGTTTGCAAGATCTATCCAGTTGTTCCGACGTAATTCAGTATAAGCTTGTGTTGCTGGGTCGGTGGGCAGCGCATTGATCGTCCATGTGTTGGGATATTCAACAAAATGATTTGATGTTGCAAGAAGCCCCGACTGATCAGCCTCAGTGAATTTGTATGTTCCCTGCGTACACCAGAAATATGAGTAGGCGACGTTTGGATCGGCCACCGTCATTACAAACGATGCATCTGATCCATTAGCCATAAATGAGGCATTCAGCTCATCCATTGTGGAATCGTTCATCAGGAATTGTAATATGGCTTTATTTGCATCTTGTTTTGTAGCATCTGTTGCTGACGACATCATGCTTCCGTCCTGCAAGTCTATCCACAGCCCCTTATTATTCATTGCGGATTGGAAGGTCTGGAATTCTCCCATATAATTTATATCGGCGACGGAATTTCCTGAGGAAGGATTATAGACGACGACCATCATGTAATCTTTGAACCTGTCTAGTGGCACCATGTCCCAGTTTCGTCCTAAGACTAAAGGACCACCGCCGGTATGTTCTCCCCATGCAGCTACTGCCGAACAGCCATAAATTGCTCCAACCAAGGATATATTTATTAGCTGGATCTGGGCAATAGTGAGGCCTGATGTTTCAGCTGCCCCCTGCATAAAATCCTGAGTCTCCTGAAGAGCTGTTGCATATGAAGCTACCGCAGTTGTTAGAAGTTCATCATAAGTATGTCCTTTTTCAGCTATAAGATAGTTTAAAATTATGTCCTGATAATAAGCAGCGAGGTTATCTTTTAACAGGTATCCGTATTGTTTGCCCATATCTGTGAACGAGCCATTAAGTTTTATGACCTTTATGTGTCCGTCCCCTTGTGAAGTTGTCGTCGTGTAGAGAACTGCACCATCATACATGGAAATTATACGCAGGCTGTTTGCCGACGAGCATCCCCCACATATGACTGCAACGAGGATGATACTTTTGATCTTTTTAGAAAAATTTTTGTTCATGTGTTTTTCTCCTTTTACAAATTGGGATAATATCACTGCCCCCATATGTAGTCGATATTGTTTTAACGCGGCTGAGCAGAAAAACGATACTTGGTAATAATATTTCGTCAAACATTTGCGTGTTTACAACACTCTTGCAAAGGAATGACTCGTGCTTGGTATGTTCTAAGAGAGCGTTGACAATAATTATCTTTTATGATAATTTAGGAGCGTAACTTGAGATTGATCCAGTATAGGAGAGTAAGGGAATACGTAACACGTTCGGGGTTAAGTCCATACAGGTTGTGGCTTAATTCTCTTAAGGATGTAAAAACAAGAGCCAGAATTCAAAGTAGAATTCTTAGAATGGAGTCTGGGAACTTTGGAGATTGTTGTTCCGTTGGACAAGGAGTGTATGAACTTAGATTGTGTTTTGGTTCAGGATACCGAGTATACTTCGGGGTAGAGGATGATGTGTTGATCTTGCTTTTATTGGGAGGGGATAAAAGCTCCCAGAAAAGAGATATAAAAAAAGCCAGTTCATTTTGGAAAGAATATCTGGAGGGTAAGTAAAATGAGAAGGAGCAGAGATTGGGATGAAGGTTTATCAGAAGATTTTAAGGACCCCAATTTTATAAAAGAATTTCTGTTGGCTGCCATTGAGGATGGAGTATCTCTACAAGTTGCTATAGGAAAAGTTATTCGCTGTTTGGGCGTTAATGAATTCTCTAAAAAGGTGGATATTCCGAGCCCCAATATTCTAAGGGCAATAGACCCTAAACACAACCCAACCCAGGAAACTTTGAACAGACTGTTAAAACCCTTTGGCCTGATGCTGACAGTCTCCCCCATTATTAAGAAAAAAGCTGCATAATGTTAAATGCTTCAAAAAACGCAGGCGAGCTTAACTCGCCTGCGTTTCAATGTTATATCTTTCTAACTACTAACTCTTCTTCGCTGTTCTCCAGAGGAAGTATGTTCCAAGTGCTAACGCCAATACTGAAAGTGTTGTCACTAGCCCTGAATTTAGAGCAACGGATGTATCGACTTTTAAGAAGAGGAACAATGCAACTATTATTCCCATCAACGCTTCGCCAGCGATCAAGCCAGAGCTGTACAGTATGCCATTGTCCTTGGATTCATCAACAACACGTGTTCTGTTTATGAGGTGACGTACCACTCCGCCTATCAATATTGGAACTGATAACGCTAGAGGAAGGTACATGCCAACAGCGACTGGCATTACATATATTCTGAACTTGGATTTTGCCTTAGCTAAGATGAGGCGGTCTACCAATATGCAAGCTATAGCGCCTAGAATGCCGTACAGGATCATATCCTTCGGCATCGAACCACCGCCGAATATTGCCTTTGTTATGCTTGCAAATAGGTTTGCCTGAGGTGCCTTAAGTCCTGTTCCTATTCCATATGCTTTGTGGAGGAGGGTAAGTACCGGAGGTATAAAGAATGCCGCCGAAACGCCGCCGATTATCATACCGATCTGTTGGAACTTTGGAGTAGCACCGACCAAATAACCGGTCTTTAAGTCCTGTGAGGTATCTCCACCGACTGCCGAAGCAACACAGACAACACCTGCTATGCCAAGTGTTGGTATTATCGCTGAAGCATCATTAAATCCGAGAAGGATCAATATCCCCGCTGTAAGCAGAAGTGCGCATATGATCATGCCGGATATTGGGTTGTTAGAGCTGCCGATGAGACCAACCATGTAGCTGGAAACAGCGACGAATACGAATGCACAGATCACCATTATGAATGTTGCAGCTAATCCGAGCCCAATACTCTGCGATAGTTTTATGTAGAGCGAGCCCATTATTATGAGAGCGGTGACGAACACACAGATGATGGGGATTATCCCCATATCTCTTTCCGTTCTTTTGATCGTTGTCTGGTCAATACCCTTAAAGGTTTTTGTTACGTGAGAAACTCCTTTAAGTATTCCCTGCCTCATTGCTATTATGGACCATACACCACCGGCAAGCATGCCGCCTACACCGATGTACCTGATCTGTGTTTTCCAGAGTGTCTGTGCGATGTCCATCATTGGTGCAGATTCCATTCCTGATGGGATACCGAGCATCGGTAGCACAATGATCCATCCTACAAATCCACCCATGAACATTAAAAGTGCAATATCAAAATTTATTATGTACCCTACAGCGATAAGAGCCATAGACACGTCGCTTCCGAAGTAAAAAGCCTTTCCTGAAATGCTAGTAACACCCTCTATTGTTCCCTTAAGGATGTTCATGCCTGATCCTATGAACTTGAGGACGGCGCCGAATATAATACCGCCGATTATCGGTTTGAACTGAGCTCCACCTTTTTCTCCCACCATAAGAACTTCTGCACAAGCTAAGCCCTCTGGATATTTTAATTCTTTTTCCTCTACTATCAGAACTTTACGCAGAGGTATCATGAATATTACGCCGAGGAGCGTTCCGCATATTCCTATCAATGTTATGTCCCAAAAATGGAAATCGGTCCACGCACCGACGATGACTAAAGCAGGGATAGTAAATATTATCCCGGAAGCCACAGTGTAACCTGCGCTTGCCATAGTCTGGACGATGTTGTTCTCAAGTATGGTCCCCGTCTTTAATAATCTCCTGAGTATAGCCATAGAAATTACAGCGGCTGGGATAGACGCTGAAACTGTCATGCCTGCATACAAACCAAGGTATGCATTTGCCGCACCGAACACTATTGCGAGAATAATCCCTAATAGTATCGCTTTGAAAGTGAACTCCGGGATTTTTCTATCCGCGGAGATGAACGGTTGGAAATTGTCATTACTCATTTGAGCCCTCCTTATTTGATTGGGGTTAACATATATTATAAATGCCAATTTTCAAAATCTATTTTTAATAATTATTGCACGGTGCAGAAGAACCGCCCCTGCTGCTTTTTGGGATATAACTAACCCTTGTTGGCTGTTTTCCAGAGCAGGAAAGCTCCAGTAAATAGTGCTAACAGGGATATCGTCGCCATGGCGCTGGCACCCATATAGCTGCTCACGGACACGTTGATCTTTAGGAACAATAATAATGCAACCATTATTCCCATCAGCGACTCACCTGCGATCAGCCCTGAGCTATATAGTATGCCGGAGTCCCTGGATTCGTCCACAGAGTGTTTTTTATTTATCAATAGACGTACGATGCCGCCTATCAATATGGGAACCGATAGTGATACAGGAAGATATATCCCGATGGCGATCGGCATTACATATATTCTAAACTTGGAATTCCTTTTCTTTAAGACGAGACGGTCAAATATTATGCAAACTATAGCGCCTATGACGCCGTACAGGATCATGTCTTTTGGCATTTCACCGCCGCCGAAAATCGCTTTTGTTATGTTCGCAAAAAGGTTTGCCTGAGGTGCTTTGAGTCCTGTTCCTATTCCGTATGCCTTGTGGAGGAGTGTGAGTATCAACGGTATAAAGAATGCAGATGAAACACCGCCGATCATCATACCTATCTGTTGGAACTTTGGTGTAGCACCGACCAGATAGCCTGTTTTTAGGTCCTGTGAAACGTCTCCGCCAACAGTAGCAGCAACGCAAACAACGCCCGCAATACCGAGGGTTGATACTATGGCTGAATCGCCTGTAAATCCCAGCACAAGTAACAACGCCGCTGTAAAGAGTAGTGCGCATATTGTCATGCCGGACACAGGGTTATTAGAGCTTCCGATGAGGCCGACCATATAGCTGGAAACAGCGACGAAAACGAACGCACATATGGCCATTATGAATGTTCCCGTTATTCCGAGCCCAAGGTTCAGCGTCAGGTGATTATAAAGTAAGATCATTATCACAAGGGTTATGATGAATATAATGAGTATAGGGATGATGCCTAGATCGTATTCTGTCCTTTTAACGATTGCCCCGTCCTTACCTTTAAATCCTTTTGTTATATGGGTGAGGCCTTTCAGTATTCCTTCTCTCATTGCTATTATTGACCATACACCACCGACGAGCATAGCGCCTACGCCAATATAACGGGCCTGTGTTTTCCAAAGTGTTCTGGCGATTTCCATCAGAGGGGCTGCTTCCATTCCGGCAGGGATGCCAAGCATCGGGATGACCAATATCCATCCAACAACGCCACCGAGGAATATCAATATTGCTATGTCAAAGTTAACGATGTAGCCTACACCGACGAGAGCCATGGAAACATCTGCACCAAAATAGAAAGGCTTTGTAGCTATGCCGATAACTCCCTCGACGGTCTCACTGCATACCTTGAACCCGGATACTACGAACTTAAAGACCGCCCCGAATATCAACCCGGCGAATATAGGTTTGAACTGGGAACCGCCTTTTTCTCCGGCGACGAGGACCTCTCCGCATGCAACGCCTTCTGGATAGGTCAATTCTTTTTCTTCTATTATGAGAGCTCTACGCAGAGGTATCATGAATATTACACCGAGGAGAACTCCGCATATTCCCATTAGTGTTGTTTGCCAATAATGGAAATTGCTCCATGCCCCGATTATCAACAGAGCTGGTATCGTGAATATTATCCCCGACGCTACAGACTGTCCCGCGCTGGCGATCGTCTGAACTATATTGTTCTCAAGTATTGTTCCTCTTTTTAACAGCCCTCTTAATATCGCCATGGAAATAACAGCGGCAGGAATAGACGCTGAAACAGTCATGCCTGCATACAGTCCTAGGTATGTGTTTGCCGCGCCCAGCACTATTGCAAGGACGACGCCGAGCAACACTGCCTGGAACGTGAACTCAGGGATCTTTTTTTCCGCAGGAACGAACGGCTGGAAGTTATCTTTATTTTTCAAGGATCTTTCTCTCCTTATTTAAATTCCTTGTGTTCGCGCATGTCTCACTGAATTTTTCGCCGTAGCGAGCTTTTAACTTATTTATGTTCTTGTCCATTACGTCCTCGTAGCTCACGCCCAGCTCGTCCAGCACTACTGTGCAATACCACATAAGGTCGCCAATCTCCTCGACAACGTTAACGGTATCTATTTCTTTTCCGTAGAACGCGTATTTTTTAATTGTGTCCAGAAGCTCACCGGCTTCTGTTGCTATTCCGCATGTGCCATGGAGCAATCTTAAAGCGCGCTTATCCTTCAGCCTCGAAGATATTGCATCAAAATCATTTGATTCGGTCTTTAGAACTAACTCCTTGTATTGCTTTGTGTCCATTTTATCCTCCCTGGTTGGTTAATTTTTCGACGGTATTCTTTGCCGTCGGGAACATCTGTAAGAGTGCGGATCTTTTTCCTATCTCGAATGTCTTAAAACTAAAAGGCGGAGCAACGGTGCAGCCCACCAATGCGTATTCAGTTCCTTCGTGTGGATATGCGCCGAACCATAGGTTAGCAGGTACTGTATATTTTATCTTTTGTCCCTGTTTTATGTCCGACCCCAGGACGACCTCTTTAACCTCGCCGTTATTCTGTATCATCGCGATCGTTATAGGCCCACCGAGGTAGAAATGCCACGTTTCGTCCGAAGGTATTTTGTGCAGGGTCGATCTTGAACCTTTTGGTAGAAAGAAATATGCCTCTGTGTAATATTGAGAGCGGTAAGTCTCTCTGAAAAACCCACCCTCAGGGTGGGGTTTTAGCTCATATAGTTTGATGATCTCCTTTGCGTCCATGTTGGGTATATACCGTATTATTATGTTTTTTGAAAGTGCTGACTTGTTGCGTCTTTTGGTATATTTGGTTCTTTTCGTCACAGAAGTGGTACCATCACAAACAAATCTCTTGATACAAACAGTTACGAGAGCTATATGACATCAATATCCTATGCTTACACTACTAATACTATCTTTGTGCGCGTCCCTCCATTCAGCGGAAATGCTTACGTGGGATGCCTGCGTTAAAGAGGTCGGTGTTAACAACCTCGATATCAAGACGGCAAGGGAGAACCTGAGCGCATATAAGTATAGAAGAAAGGCGTTGTGGAGCGGGTTCATGCCGACGGTGAGCGGAGATCTTAGCGCAGGTCGTGGTAATACAAATACGTCGACCACCGCCGACTCAACAACTTACTCTGCATCATTGTTGGCGAGCCAGAATATTTTTTCAGGTTTTCAGACAGTTGGTAAGCTTCAAGAGGCTGAAGCTAATATAGAGTTGCAGGAGGCAGATTATAACTTTGTGCGAGCACAGGTGAGTTTTGACCTCCAGAATGCCTTTTCCCAGGTCCTCTATGCGCAGGATTATATAACGTTATCTGAGGCGACCATTAAAAGACGGCAGGAGAACCTGAACATTGTTCAACTGAGGTTCGAGGGTGGAATGGAAAATAAGGGTTCTTACCTTATGTCAAAGGCGTATCTTGCCGACGCTGAATATGATCTGGAACAGGCAAAACGTTTGTTGGAGACGTCCCGTCAACAGCTTGCAGCGGTATTAGGAAGGAAAGCACTGGACGCTGATGTTCAGGTGACCGGCGACATGCCTCTCGCCGTTCCTGAAAAGAAAATAAACCTGGAGGCTATTGTAGAACAGATACCGGCACATCAATCGGCTAAGGCGCAGATAAAGGCTTACAAGGCTGATCTCAGGGTCGCACGTTCCGGTTTTTATCCGTCATTTGATATTACTGGCTCGACAACTAAGCAGGGGAACGCCTGGCCACTACCAAATAATAGTTGGTCCTTGACGGCCGGCTTGTCTATCCCTTTGTTCAACGGGGGGAGCGATTTCTATTCAACGTACAGTGCAGCGTCGCTGCTGTCCTCGTCGGAATTCTCTCTGCAACAGACGGACCTTGATCTGTTCTATGAATTAAGAGCAGTGTATAACGCTTTCTTGGATTCTATTAAGAAAGTGGGCGTATATGTGGCATACGTTGAGGCGGCTACAGCGAGAGCAAAAATAGCAAGGAGCAAATACAATACCGGACTACTGCAGTTCGAGAACTGGGATATAATAGAGAACGACCTCATAAGTAAGGAGAAAACACATATTCAGACGCTGAGGGATCGCCGTATAGCGGAAGCCGCATGGCTTAAGGCTCAAGGTAAGGGAGTATTATAATGAAAAAGTGGAAAATAATAGTCGCTGTAGTGATCGCTCTTGCTATAGCGTTATTCTTCGTCGGCAAAAGACCGGCCAAGGAACAGTATAGGAAGGTTAAGGTCGAGACTGGCGATATTAAAGTGACCGTTTTAAGTACAGGGACTGTGAAGCCGGAAAATCGTTTGGAAATAAAACCACCGGTGTCGGGAAGGATAGAAAAAGTCCTGGTGGAAGAGGGGGATGAAGTAAAAAGAGGGCAAGAGATAGCGGTGATAAGCTCTACTGAGAGAGCTGCTCTTATAGACGCTGCAGGAGCCAGGGGCAGGGAAGAGCAAAAAAAATGGGAAGAATATTACAGACCTATACCTGTTTTGGCCCCTATAAATGGGATGATAATCTCCAGGAACATGGAACCCGGGCAGAGTTTTACCTCCAGCGACGCTATATTGGTAATGTCCGACAGACTGACCGTTAAGGCACAGGTGGACGAGACCGATGTATCGAAGATAACTTTAAAACAAAAAGCGGATATAATCCTTGATGCATATCCCACCGACATTATACCCGCTCATGCTGATCAGATAGCCTACGACGCTAAAACGATCAATAACGTTACTACATATATAGTTGACGTGTTGCCGGAAAAAACGCCAAAGTTCATGCGCAGTGGTATGACCGCAAACGTAACGTTCTATTTAGAGAAGAGAGAACAAGTTATGATCTTGCCTACCGAAGCTATAAAAAATAAGGATAATTATTTTTATGTTCTTTTAGATAAAAATAAATCTGGCTCTAATCCTGTAGAAACACAGATAGAAAAGGGCGTTTCCGACGGCAATAATGTGGAAATAATCTCGGGTGTTTCTCAGGGAGACGTTGTGTTGATACCTGTTAATACAAATAACAAAGACAAAAATAAATCTAACAACCCTTTCTCTCCATTTAGGAAAAAGAATTAATGCTTGAGCTTCGGAACATATGTAAGTCGTATAAGATGACGGAGGCTGGGCTCACCGTCTTAAAAAATGTCTCTTTGAAAATAGACTCGGGTGAATTTGTTTCACTAATGGGGCCTTCAGGTTCAGGTAAATCTACGTTGCTGAATATCCTAGGTCTGTTAGATGTTCCCGATTCCGGTACTTACATGGTTTATGACAAAGAAATAACTGAACTTAAGGATGATGATCTTGCGATATTGAGAAGGAGCGTGTTCGGTTTTGTATTCCAGCAGTTTAATCTCCTGCAGAAAATGACGGCACTTGTGAACGTAGAACTTCCTCTGCTTTATTCCAAGGGGCACTTAAATGTTAGAACAGCGAAGGAATTGCTCACTAAGGTGGGCTTAAGCGACAGAACAACACATAGACCACAACAACTATCGGGAGGGCAACAACAGAGGGTCGCTATTGCACGGGCTCTTATTAATAATCCTAAAATTATACTCGCTGATGAGCCTACAGGTAATCTTGACTCAAAGAGCGGACAGGAAATTTTAGCATTATTAAAGGAGCTGAACCAACAGGGGATAACCGTCATACTTGTTACACACGAGGAGAGCATAGCTAAGCAGGCAGATCGGCTGATAAGGATCCACGACGGAGAAATAATCTCTGACGAAAAGATAAATAAAAAAGCTAATCCAAAGATAAAGAACGTTGCTGAGAAATTATCAATAGCATCACCTTCGCCACTCAACATCGTAGAATTCATAGAGCATTTTAAGGAGGGGATGAAAACCCTCGCTGCTAATAAAGTAAGAACAGCCCTCTCTGTGCTTGGTATATTGATCGGTGTTGCAGCGGTAATAGCAATGTTGGCTTTGGGTACAGGGGCTAAGAAAGCGGTAGAAAAACAACTGGCATCTTTAGGTTCAAACCTTCTTGTACTCCGTTCAACTAATCTAAGGATCAGTGGGGTTTCTATGGGCGAGAGCACGGCGGTGCGACTCAATCCGGGAGATGCAGCCATACTTCAACAAAAGATCTCTTATATAAAAGAAGTGTCTCCATCTCTCACCGGTAGAAAACAGGTAACCCATCTCAACAAGAATTGGAACACTGTGATACAGGGGACAACGTCTTCTTATGCACGAATGCACGCATCTTTTCCTGAAACAGGACGTTTTTTTACTGAACAAGAGAATAGAATGCGGGAAAGGGTCGCCGTAGTTGGTACGACGGTATTAAGAGAACTTTTTGGAGATAAAAATCCGGTAGGGGAGTTTATCAAGATCGATAAAGTCCCTTTCCAGGTGATAGGTATCCTCCCTGAAAAAGGAGCAACAGGTTTCAGGGACCAGGACGACGTTATTATTATTCCTGTTCTTACGGCGATGTATCGTTTGCTTGGAACGGATCATATAGATTCTATTGATATTGAGATCACTAACGCAGAGGATATGGAGAAGGCTCAGGAACAGATAATTGATGTAATTGTGAAGCAGCACAATGTGCCTTTTTCCCAGCAGAAAGATGCTTTTGGTATTAGGAACATGGCTGATATTCAGAATGCGATGTCGGAGACCAGTAAAATAATGTCCATGTTACTGACTGTTATCGCCGCTGTATCACTTCTCGTCGGTGGTATTGGTATCATGAACATAATGCTGGTTTCGGTCACAGAGAGAACAAAAGAGATAGGGTTGAGGAAAGCCATCGGTGCGCGAAGCCGCGATATAATGTCGCAGTTCCTGACCGAGGCTGGCGTTATTGGGATATTCGGTGGGATCATTGGCGTTATTCTCGGTGTTGTAATAACTCTGACTATGTCTATGGTCGCTGGCTGGACTACATATATATCGTTGAGTTCAATATTCTTGTCATTTTTCTTCTCGGTATTGGTGGGCGTCATATTCGGTGTATGGCCCGCAAAAAAAGCTTCAGGTCTGAACCCGATAGAAGCCCTCCGCCACGAATAAACTACGCATACATAATTCTAAATATTTAGAATTATGTTAACGTATTTTTTTGTGATCGACCCTGACGTATTTATAGTCGTCGCCGACGATAACATGTGATCTGTAATTATGAACATAAGGCTGAGTTAAGATCATTGATACGGGATTTATAACAGGGATGATAGAGCATTCCTCGACGGCAATATCTCTCATTCTGTTCAGTATCTTCATTTTTTCCGGACCAGGTCCCATCTGCGATGCTTTATCGAATAACAGATCATATTCGCTGTTCTTGAAATGAGAATCATTTGGTCCGGGCGTAAACGCCTTGCTGTAGAATATCCTCAAAAAATCTTCAGCGAATGGAAGGTCCGCTTTCCATTGAAGCGATGCGATATGGAATCTCCTTTTTGTTTTTTCCAATTCCTGTAGCTCGAGGCTGAAGTTCATGGAAACAAGCTCTGCCTTTATCCCGATGTCTGCCATGGATTTTGCAAATAATTCCCCCATCTGTTTTGCAGCAACGGAATCCGTTATCAATAACTTTATTGTAGGCAGCCCCTTGCCGTTGGGGTAACCAGCTTTTGCAAGGAGTCTTTTAGCCTCTTTCAGATTAGCGTTGTATTGCCTGTAAGGGTTCTTGTAGCTCGGATCGAAACCAAAAATGCCGGGCGGTAGCACCCAGTTCGCAACGAATGCCTGGTTATTGTAAAATAATGCATTATGTTTTTGGCCGTCGTAGGCGAGGCTGATGGCCTGACGGAGATATTTATTGCTGCCGATCAACTTATCTTCCATGTTGAAAATGTAGTATGTTGTCTCCAGTCTTTGCATTTTTATTACATTAATGCCTTTGTCCTGAAGATCTTTAGACAGCACACCGCTTGTGGGAAATGCATCATAGTAACTGTCTTTGTCGAGCGCGACTATATCTACGTCGCCTTTGTTGAACTTTAACCAGCGAGGTTTTTCCTCGACCAGTATGTAGCGTACTATTTTGTTAAGGAATGGTAATGGTTCGCCGGCGTCCTTTAACATTCCGTTTTTGTCGTCTTCTGGGCCGCCCTCTTTAGGGTAAAAGCCGTGATGATAATTTTGATTCCTGACGAACACCACCTTAGAATTCTTTTCCCATTGTTCTATTTTGAACGCCCCTGTTCCAACAGGATGGTATCGAAAATCTTTTCCATAGTAGTCAACAGCCTCTTTGGCTACTACAAATAAACCTGGTCTTATAAGTATTGTCGGGAAATAAGCTGAGGGTCTTTTAAGTTTGAATTGGACGGTGTAGTCGTCCAACGCTTTAAAATCCTTGACCACTTCAAGGATTATGCTTGCCACAAAACTGGTTTTAGATTTTTCTGAGGACAAGAGTCTTTTTATTGAATAGATGAAATCCTGCGCGGTGAACTCACGTCCTTTGCCGCCTGTTTTTTTAAAACAGGGGTCATCCGCGAACAAGACGCCCTTTTTGAGTTTGATAGTGTAGGTGAGTTTATTGGTTATTTCAGGAAGGCTCTCAGCGAGGGCAGGGTAAAGTTCAAAACCGGGTTTGAGGTAATGGAATTCGTAAAGGCCCTCATAGACCTGTTTGGCAACAGCGTGGGAGTGCCTGTCTGATATCTCGATCGGATCCACTGTCGTTATTACTTCCTGCGAATAAACATTCAGTATATTTTTCCCTTTCTGGTCGTTGCTGCAGGAAGCGATAAAAATAAGTATGGACGCCATAAAAAACGTATTTAAATATCGCATATTTATAACTAATAGCAAAGATACAAGAATTTGCAAGACCACATATTTTTGTTCCAGAATCCCTGTAAATTTGGTAAGCTCTATGGGCTATGAAAAAACTGTCGCTTATCGCCATGGTCCTTGCAACTCTGTTAATTACTTGTTGTGGAGGGCCAGATGAAAGGAACGTTACAATAAGCTGGGATACCAACAAAGAGGCGTCTGTTAACAGGGCCGGTGGCGGGTACATTTTGTATTATAGCCAGACGTCTGGCTTTGATACGTCTACGGCAAGCAGTGTTACGTTGTCTTATGAGTCTGGTAGTTCTTCTCCAACTTCAACGACGGTGAAGCTAACGGACGGTACTTGGTATGCAAAGGTCATTGCGTTCGGGGTTGTTGCCGGATCTACCAAATATAGCCAGGCTTCTGCAGAAGCTACTATCAGCGTGCATGAGAATTAATGTGAAAAGAATATTTTTTGCGACATTAATATTAGTATTTATAAGTCCAGTTTATACCGCTGTTCCGAGCAAGGGGTTTGTGGATGGCGAAATAATCGTGAAATATAAAAAGAAAGTAGCTACGTCCTCTTATAGATTGAGTGGGCAGAGCATCGTGCCTGATGAAAAAGAGGTCAGAGTAATAAAACTTCATGGCCAGACAGTAGAGGATGCTGTACGTGAATATTCAAAGGACGGTAACGTCGAGGTTGTCCAACCTAACTATATATATAGGATATCCGCCACTGCTCCAAACGATCCGTACTATGCCACTCATTTATGGGCGCTGAATAATACGGGCCAGAGCATTCCGGGAGCGAGCTATAGTGCGAATAATCCAGGGACTTCCGGTGATGATATGAACGCTGAATATGCGTGGGATTATAATACAAGCTGCAGCGGCGTTACGGTGGCTGTTATAGATACGGGGGTGTACTACACCCACGAGGACCTTTCAGCGAACATGTGGAACGGCGGGAACAGCTACCCTAACCATGGCTATGATTTTGTGAACTCAGATAACGCCCCTATGGATGATAATGGCCACGGGACACATGTTGCCGGAATAATAGGTGCCGCTGGTAACAACGGCGTGGGTATTACGGGTGTATGCTGGAGTGCAAGTATAATGGCCGTTAAGACCTTTGATGCCAGTGGCGTATCCGATACAGCGAAGATAGTTCAGGGCATGAGCTTTGCTATGAGCAACGGCGCCAAGGTTATGAACATGAGTTTTAACATTGATAATTCTATGGACACGGTCCTCTATAATAAGATATCCGATGCAATGAACAGTGACGTTGTTGTTGTAGCCGCTGCCGGCAATGGCTTGGGCAACGACGGTAACCCCAGGGATGTTGACAGCAGTTCTTTTAGTACGTACCCTTGCGATTTTGATCTCGATAATATTATATGCGTATGCTCTGTCGACCAAAAGAACGCAATAGCTACTTTCTCGAACTACGGAACAACAAGTGTTGATGTGTGTGCCCCCGGGACAAATATATGGAGTACATGGAACTCGAATAATTCGTCGTACAAGATAGAGAACGGAACATCCATGTCGACGGCTTACGTGGCGGGTCTTGCTGCCCTGGTGAGGTCGTATAATACCTCTTATACTTACAGAGAAACAAGACTTGCATTAATGTACGGAGCTGTAAAGGTGTCGGGGCTTGAAGCAAAGTCTGTAAGCGGCAACGTCGTCGACGGGTTGAGTGCTATTACTTACATCGCCCCTCCTACAGGGATCACAGCGGTCATTAATAATAATTAGCGGAGGGTCAGTAATGAAAAATATATTTTTAATGCAAGTATCTGTGTTCATTTTAGTGGGGCTTTTTGGTTGTAGTTCCAACAGCAATGCTGTAACACAGGTTACTACGCCCAATATTAAACCAAAGGAATACCTTGTTATGGTCAGCGACGTTAAAAAAGTGGATGAAGTAAAGAAAGTTTTTGCTAAATATGGTGTGGCTGACTTTAAGATCATAACAAAGGACGTTGTAAAGGTAACTTTTAAAAAGGACCCCGGGTTTAGTGTGCTGAAAAGAACTGCAAAAAAATATAAATGGATAAGAGCAATAGAACCTAACAGGGTGGTAAAGATCACCGGCGGTATGTAATGACAACACAGCCTCTTGCAGAAAGATTCAGACCGAGGACATTTAATGAATACGTCGGACAAGAGCACCTTGTTGACGAGGGCAGGCTTTTCCGTCGCTCTGTGGAGGAGGGTAGCCTCAGCAGTTGCATATTTTGGGGACCGCCCGGTTGTGGCAAGACATCACTTGCTAATGTTATAGCCAATGTGACCAAAAAGCCTTTTGTATCATTCAGCGCCGTACTTCAGGGGGTAAAAGAGGTCCGCGTAATAGTCCAGGAGGCTGAAGAGAACATAAGGAACATGGGCGTTAACACGATACTTTTTGTGGACGAGATACATCGTTTTAACAAAGCCCAGCAAGATGCTTTTCTCCCTCATGTAGAGAGGGGAACGATAATCCTAATAGGCTCTACGACGGAGAACCCATCATTTGAGATCATCAGCCCGCTATTGAGTAGATGTCAGGTATATGTCCTATATGCCCTTAGCGACGATAACATTACGGACATAATGAGGAGGGTGTTAAAGGATGAAGAGAGGGGGCTTGGAAAATTTAAACCAGTTATAGATGACGAAGCATTTAATTTCCTTGTTAACATATCTAATGGCGACGTAAGGACCGCGCTCAATTCTCTTGAGCTTTCCACGCTGGGGGTTAAACCGCAAAAGAACGGCGAAAGAAAAATAACATTAGAGCTTGTTAAGGAGTCTTTGAGCACGAGAAAGATCGCTTATGACAAAGGCGGTGAGGAGCACTACAACCTTATCTCTGCGTTGCATAAATCAATGAGAGGCTCGGACGCTCAGGCCGCTCTCTATTGGCTGGGAAGGATGATGGAGGGAGGCGCTGACCCTCTCTATATAGTAAGGAGGCTTATACGTTTTGCCAGCGAGGATGTAGGACTCTCTGACCCCAATGCCCTTGTTCAAGCGGTAGCGGCAAAAGACGCTGTGCATTTTTTGGGATATCCGGAATGTAATACTGCACTGGCTCAATGTGTGGTCTATCTTGCCACAGCGCCTAAATCTAACAGCATCTACATGGCGGTGCAGGCGGTGGAACGAACTGTGCGTGAAACAAGGAACGAGCCTGTGCCTCTTAATATAAGGAACGCGCCTACAAAACTTATGGAAGACCTGTCATACGGCGAAGGCTATGAGTACGACCACGGCAATAAAGATCATTATTCGGGACAGACGTTTTTACCCGACGCTATAAAGAGCTCAAAGTTCTATAGGCCGGGCGACTTTGGTTTTGAGAAAGAGATAAAAAAGAGACTGGATTATTGGAAGAAGCTAAAGGACGGCATGGGTTACTGACCTTCAACATTCAATAATTTCGAAAAAGAATCAACGTAATCCCAGTTCACCGACTTCATCTCAAGCAGTAGGAAGAAGTCATAGCATCTGAATATTGGGTCAAAAACAGGTTTACCCATGAGTTTAGCGCCCATTTTTATGTACCCTTTTAATAGGCTGGTGATCAGATCCTTTCTGTAAGTCGCTGGTGGGTTTGGCAGAAGATCTACTTTTTGATTGGGTAGTGGTGTTACCGAACCGTCATCTATTAACATGCCTTTATTTAGTAGGTCTTGATACAGCGACGATATTTCTTCTGTGTTACATTTCGGAACGCTTACGACACCAAATAGACAATCCACATTGTTCATCTCAGAGTATTTTCTCATACCTATCCACAGCATCGCTATTATCGCTTTGTTGCATCTGTGGTCTTGGTGTATACAGGAGCGCCCGACTTCTATTGAACGTCTTTTATCCAGACCAAGCTTTGCTATATTAAATTCAGTTGCTGTGTAAAAACCATCCTTATGTGTCTTCCAGCTAGGATGTATCCTATAGGTAGCGATAACCTTCTTTATCGACAGATCCTTTATTATCAGGTGATCGCAGTTTGCATCGAACTTGTCCATATCACGCCGGGTCTTCTCGTTCTCTCTTATTCCCTCGTCCAATTCTATATTGAATATCTCATAGCGAAGCTTATAAGCCTCGTCTTTTTCTGACGCTGTATCAGCAAGACCGATGAGATATTTTTGGTTGGTCCATTCTCCTTGTTTAAATATTTCTTTCATTATTTATCACCCACTAGTTCTTTTTTTATATAGTCTACCTTTTCCTGAATAATAGTCTGGCATTTATTTTTCATATCGTTCACCGTCGGATAATCATCGGGGTACATTAAAGGCATTTCATATATATAACATTTTATCGCGGGCGCCTTTGTCATATTGATAAGGTGCGGTACAAATGAATCGTCGTCTATCCATCTTATGTAATCCATTCTACTGTAGTACATAGCGATGGGCTTTATGGGCTTTCCCGTCTTTTTTGACATATGAAAAGCACCGCTCTTGAACGGAAGGCAGGGGTTTATGGACGTAGTTCCTTCTGCGAACATGACAACGCTTTCGTTATGGTTTATTAACTTTAGTGCTTCACGATTCAAGACATCTACGGCGCTCAAGGCTTTTTCTCTTACTATGAACACAACCCTTGCGAAGCGTGCCCCCCATCCTATCAGCGGCCAGTGCTTTACCGAATCCTTTGATATGAAGAAAGACCTATACGTCGCTGCTATGGTAAGTATGTCCCAGTAAGAGATATGGTTGGTTGTGATGATCGAAGGTGTCTTTGTATGCTTGCCGAGTTTTACTACCTTAATGTCATATATCCACAGGGTTATTTTTGACCACATGGACATTAAAGGGTAGTCTAGGTTTATGCCTATGTACCTCAGCGGCATAGAAACGATGACCAGTGCTACTGATGGCGCTAGCACTGCGAACATAATGACAGGCCTTAATGCTTTGAATACACCGTTCATCTTTACAAATAGCTATCACTGGCATAGATAAAAATCAACAGGAGTATGAATATGAAATTTTTATGGTCGTCTCATCCATTCAGAAAGGATAAGGCCCGCGAAATTATCCTTAATTCACTCAAGAATAATTTCCTCTTCGAGAAATTAACATCCTCGGAACTTTCTATAATAGAAGGGCTTGTACATGTGAGAAAATACAGCGTCGGTGAAGATGTATTCCGCCAACATCAGCCAGGAGCAGGGATGTATATAATAGCAAGTGGGAAAGTGTGTATAGAGGTTGAAAAGAACCTTATTGACCCAAAAACTAACGTTCAGAAAAAAAAGATAGAACTATTGGCCACGTTAAGCGATGGTGATTTTTTTGGTGAGAGTGCGCTTGTGGGAGGTGATCTAATAAGAAGTACCACAGCGAGGGTAATAGAGTCAGCCTTACTTATCGGTTTTTTTAAGCCTGATATGCTGGAGCTGATAAAGGACCGTCCGACCATAGGAGCTAAGATCTGTTATAAACTTGCCCAGATAATTGGCAAGAGGCTGGAGGAAGCATCGGAAGAGCTCCTTAAGCAGAGGCTCCGTTAATGAAGTTATTTGATAACAGGGGAGAAAGAGAAGTAGCCCTAAGGTTGCTTTTTCTTGCCGCTGTAGTTGTCTTCTGTGTTGCGATAGTTTTCTCAATGCCGGTGATGTTGGCGTCAGTGTTGATATCAGCCGTGCTGGCGTATTCGTTCTTTCCTCTGGTCAACAGGATGGAAGCGCACGGTATGCCAAGATGGCTTGCTATACTTATTATTTACGTCGTTGTTGGCGCGGTCTTTTTCCTCGTCTATCAACGGTCGTATACTGGTCTTGTGGGCGAGTTCTCCAACCTGCAAATAGAGTTTCCTATTATATCGACAAGAGTGTTGGAGCAGCTTAAGTCGCTGGAGGAAAAATATGCCGAAACATTTGTGTTCCTTAGGGACATGAATATCGTGCAAAAGGTCCATGAAAATGGTGTAACCTTTGTAGAAGATACGCTCAGGGCCATGCCATCGTTCTTGTCGTCGTTGACAGTGTTCTTTATATTAGTGCCGTTGTTTACATTCTTCTTATTGAGGGACGGGAAGCGTATAAGGCGCTGGATACTTGATATGTTGCCTAATCGTTATCTTGAAACGGGCGTAAAGGTGATATTCAACATCAACAAGCAGATGGAAGGCTTTATACAGGCGAGGCTGTTGGAGATAGTTATTCTCGGTATTACGGTCTATATTGGTCTCGCTATACTTGGATTGAAATATGTATTGTTCCTCTCTGTGTTCGCCGCTATATTTACTCTTATACCATATATAGGTCCTGTCTTAGGTGCTGTGCCAGGTGTTGCTATTGCGTACTTCTATTCGGATACGACGACAACTGTTTGGCTGACTATTATTGTTTATACAGCAGCCCAACTTATAGATGCATTCTTGACAATCCCGATAGTATTCTCCAAGCGTATGAAGATACACCCCATGATGGTCATAATCCTGATAATCATTGGCGCTTACCTGATGGGGGTTGTCGGTATGATCCTCGCTGTGCCGATCTTTTGCATATTGAAGGTGTTGTTCGACGCAGTATCCTCTAGAATAATTGCTTCTCAATGACCATAAATTTGGACACGTTTATCCCCTAGTTTTAACTTCTCTGCCATATATCCGTGGCGCGGGCCGCATGTTGTGATCAAAAATGTTTTTGGGTTGAATACTTCGAACATAGCGTCCATGATAACAATCCCAGTGACGATCACGTCAGCCCTGTCTTTGTCAGTGTGCAGCAATTCTTTTATCTTGCTGACGGACATTTTCTTAAGCCTGCTCAGCAGCTCCTGAAGCTCCGGTCTTTCTATCTCGAACCCTTCAACAAGTTTTGGGTCGTATTTTTTCAGGCCGAGTAGTAACGCCGCTGTTACAGTGCCTGTACCACCACACAATATCAATGTGTCTATTTCGCATTTTAACGGCGCCAAAGCTTTTTTAGCAAGGCCAAGGTTAGTCTCGTTCCTAAGCCTTACAACCCCCAGCTGAAGGCTTTCCCTTAGGACCAGTTTGTTATCCTTTAGTATGTTTATCTCAGTGCTTCCACCGCCTATGTCACAAACAGCGACTTTGTTACCTTTATTTTTTATAATGTCGCGTACGGATAGTAACGTATAGCGTGCTTCTTCCTCTCCGGAAACAACATCAAAATTAACGTTCAACGCAAGATCCAGTGCTCTTATGACCTCTTCTGCGTTCTCTGCCGAACGGATCCCTTCCGTTGTAAAGGCATGGACTTTTTGGACAGAGTATTTTTCTTTTAGGCGCGTAAGCTCTCTGCCAAGCATCTCAACGTTCCTTTTCAGCGAGGTTTCCGAGATAGAATGGGTCTTACTTATATTTTCACCTATCCTTGTTGTAATACTGGTCTCATAGGTTATAATGAGGCCCGTGATTTGGAGCTCGGCCACAGAAAAAATAGCGGTATTGGTGCCAAGGTCTATTATGATGAATTTTTCCATAGTTCAAAGGTTACTTATTTTTCTGGTTTTGTCCATTATTGTTTCCTCCAGCCTCAGCGCATCTGTCGCCTATAAATATAATAATGACGACTATGAACTTACGGAACATGAACTTAACGGTATGCGTTATGTGAAGCTTTCTAAGGCGCTGGCGCCGGTAAAGGTAAAACCAGTGTACAACAGGGTGTTGCATAAAATAAGTTTTCGCTTTAATGATAATGTTTTTATAATGTCGCCGATCAGCAACGCTGTGAGTGTTAATGGAAAGATCGAGATGCTCAATAAGCCGGTGCTGATAAACAAGAATGGTATTTATCTTTCCAAGCGCGCATTTGTTTTTATAGCCCCTGAGCTTTCCTGTTTGATCGTTAAGCCTGTGGTGATCGTTGACGCTGGACATGGCGGCGGCGGTGAGGATGGCCGCGGTGCTGAGGCTGAGCTTGGTGATAAGAAAATAATGGAAAAAGAGATCACGTTGAAGTTCTCCAATATGCTCGGTGATGTGCTTAGGAAAGAGGGTTACGACGTGGAATATACGAGGACAGACGACAGAAAGATAGACCTCAAAAAACGTGCAGAGATAGCTAACGGGAAAAAAGGCCGAATATTTGTAAGTATCCACGCGAACTCATCCATAGACAGAAACGCGAAAGGTGTAGACATCTTCTATATGAGCGAAGAGGCTGAAGATGCTTATTCCGGGAACGTAGCCAAGGTGGAGTCAGGCGACAAGGACGTTGCAGTGATAATCAAGTCTATGTCCGTGAGCGGACACATCAAGGACAGCGCGAGGCTTGCTATGGATATATCGTCCAGCTTGCAAAAGGATATGATAAACAGGGGCGTAAAGAAAGCGCCATTTGCAGTGCTCTCAGGGACGGCTATGCCGTCGGTGTTATTGGAGCTTGGTTTTATGACGAATGCCGACGACCTCGAACGTCTAACACGTGACGATGATCTTAAGGCACTTGCTTTAAAGGTGGGCGAGGGTATAGATGTATTTCTTAATACATACAAAGGGAGTTAAACATGAGAACTGACGGAAGAAAAAATAATGAGATACGAAAGCTCAGTATAGATCCTTTTTATCTGAGCACGATACCATACAGCGTCTTAATATGTATGGGTGATACACGTGTTTTATGTTGCGCTACTCTGGATAAAGGTGTGCCGCCATGGTTGAAAGGGAAGGGCAAGGGCTGGGTCACTGCTGAATACGGGATGCTCCCCAAGAGCTCTAACGAGAGGATACAGCGAGAAAGAAAAACTGTTTCAGGCAGGACGCAGGAAATACAGCGTCTTATTGGAAGGAGCCTGAGGGCGTGCATTGATCTTGAAAAACTTGGTGAAAAACAGATAATGATAGACTGCGATGTTATACAGGCCGACGGTGGAACACGTACCGCGGCAATTAACGGCGGCTTTGTTGCATTGAGCCTCCTGATAAATGAAATGCTCAAGAAGGGTGAGTTATCTACAAATCCTATAAAAGAGAATGTGTGTGCGATAAGCATAGGGCTTTTGAATGGCGAGCCTATCGCTGATCTTAATTACATAGAAGATTCCGCCGCCCATGTTGATATGAACCTTGTTATGACAGCGTCTAAGGCTCTGGTCGAGGTGCAGGGTAATGCAGAGGGAAAGACTTTTTCAAGAGAGCACTTGGATGAGATGATAAACCTAGGGGAAGAGGTTATTGCTGAAATAGTTAAACATCAGAACGACGCTGTAAGAAAATGTGTAGATAAATAAGAATGGATATCCTGGTCGCAACATCGAACAAAGGAAAACTGAAAGAGATAAAAGCGATACTTGGTGACCTCAATGGTGTAAGGATATTATCTTTAAATGACGTTAACTGTGGTGATATTAAGGTCGAGGAGACCGGCAAGACCTTTCAAGATAATGCGTTAATAAAAGCAAAAGCATACGGTGACAGGTTTAATTTTACGACGCTGGCGGATGATTCAGGGCTGGAGGTTGATTTTTTGGGTGGTGCTCCGGGGATAAACAGCGCACGTTATGCAGGCGTTGGTGCCGACGATAAAATGTTATTCACTAAACTTTTAAAGAACATGGAAAAAGCTGGAGCGCACGAACGCAAAGCTAGATTTAAATGTGTTGCATGCCTGTACGACCCAAGGACGAAGAAAAGTATTTTTACCGAGGGTGTATGTGAGGGAGAAATTGCATTTGAACCTCATGGCAACAATGGCTTTGGATACGACCCTGTTTTTGTGGCTGATGGCTTTAACGGCAAGACTATGGCTGAACTCCCACCGGAGACAAAGAACCAAATAAGCCACAGGGCCCGAGCGATTACAGCATTGAAAGGAAAAATAAAAGGGCTATAATGAGTTAGAATATTTTAGGAGGTGCTTTATGAAAAAGTTATTTTTTGTTTTGGTAGGTGCGGCCCTCGTATTTGCTAACTGTGGCTCATCCTCAAACTCATTGTCGGGTGCTTCGACCATTGTAGGTAGTGTAGAGACGAACATGATACCGGCTTCACTCTCTTATACGAGTGCAAGCTCAAGCGCTATTAATATAAGTGCCGGCGCTCCTACGGAGAACCCATGTACTGAATTTAATACGGTATATGGCGCGGCTAGTGTAGGCGCCTGTGAGCCAAAACTAATAAGGTTGTATTTGGAGATGGTCAAAGAGTTCATGACCAATACAAAAACTTTTATGGACACTATAGGCGGTAACTTGGGCAACCCGGCTGACGGCTCTACCGGTACTGCTGCAGGGCCTGGCGGCATGGAGATAGATTATTCAAAGACCGATAGCACTCATTACAGCGTTCTTATGAAGGTCAGCGGAGTTAGCGCCGGCTATATCAACGTCGCTGGTACGATAATCACCGTTAAGTTGAATTTTGCGACTTTGGGCACGGTGGATAGCAGCATTACGGCTAATAATGCGATAGGCAATCTTGATGGGACCATTAATTACACCGACGATAATAATTATACCGTGAACATTACCATATCTGACATGCCTTGCAATGCGGAGACTGACATCAGTGCCCCAAAGAATATAAACGTTATCGTAACAAAGACGGCTGGATTGTGGAAAGGTTATTCCATGCTTTATCATCCTCGCTTTGGAAGAGAAGATCGCACCGGTTATACTTGTGCTACAACAGAGGATGAAAATACTTCCAGACTTATTTATACTAATTTTGTGGGGGACGCCACAACGGCCAAAGCTAACGTATATATGATGAAGCGGACCTTGACCGATGTGACAGCTTTGACAACAAGCTACGGCCTTAACCAAATATGCGGAACTGACAGCACCATTTTTTCGGATGCTTGTGGATATTCAACTACTTTAATGGCGACGTTCATTAATCCATTTTGTAATCCTGCTTCCACTTTAACTGCTACGTGGGGTGATAGTTGTGCAAGTGATGCAACTGTTTCTGCGGAAGCATTCCCGACGGACGCCTGGATAGCACCGTCCACGTTTTATACTGTAGAGACGACTTTCAGTTTACCAACGGCTTTATAAGTATATTTTATTTGCTAAAAATTTAACTTGATTAGGAGCCCATTTCCGGGGTATTACCGATAACGGAAAGATGGGTGAGCGGTTGAAACCGGCGGTCTTGAAAACCGTTGAGGGCGTAAGTCCTCCGGGGGTTCGAATCCCCCTCTTTCCGTAATAACCCAAAATTTTTTGGGTTATTACGGAAAGACAGGAGTAAGAAGAAGCTCCAGCAACTTTAGTTGCGGGGCGTTCGAAAACTTACAAGAGTTCAATAAAAATATAATATAAGCGTAAGTTTCACGAGCGCGTAGCGCGAGCCCGAAGGGTGAGCTTGCGAAGCAAGCGAATAATCCCCCTCTTTCCGTATTATGAGCACAAAGTGCTCATAATACGGAAAGAGGGTAGTTGAGAAACCTCTGTTACGAAGTAACGGGGTGTTTGAACGCGGATGCGAATAGCTTTTTGCTTTTTATCAGAATTTATATTATAAGGGAATTTCATAATGAAAATCCTTTTAATAAGCCCCAGCAGTGATGAATTCATTAATCATTCCAAGAGCAAAAAGACAATATGCACGGCTCTTCCTTTGCTGGCAGCGTATACCCCTCCGGAACACGAAGTAATGATCTCGGACCAGAACTATGGTGACAACATATACATGGACGACGTAGACCTTGTTGGCATTTCTGCTATGACACCTCAAGCACATACAGCATATAAGATCTCTGATCATTATAAACAGAAGGGCATAAAGGTCGTGATGGGTGGAATTCACGCAAGCGTGCTGCCAACAGAGGCGTTGCAACATGTAGACTCCATCTGTATTGGAGAAGGAGATGCTGTCTGGAAGGACATAATTCGTGATGCGCAAACAAATAAGCTCAGAGAGATATATAAGTCAGACGAACTTTTTGATATGAGTAAGATCCCTAACACAAGAAGCGATCTTGTAAAAAAGAAAAGAACTACTTTTGGACATTCGATCATTCAAGCGACCAGAGGCTGTCCGTATAGTTGTGAGTTTTGCATTACTTCAACACTTTTTGGTAACAAATATAGAACTAGGCCCGTTGAGAATGTAATAGAAGAGATCAGAAAGGAAAATAACAGCCTAACTGTTTTTATAGACGACAATATCTTTGGCGATCTTGAATACAGCGAGAAGCTTTTTAAAGCCCTGATCCCGCTAAAAACAAAATGGGCCGGACAGGCATCTCTAAAAATGGCAACAAAAGACGAAGCACTATTGAAATTGGCAAGAAAGTCCGGTTGCGCAGGTTTGTTCGTGGGTATTGAATCTATAAATAATCTTGCCAAAGAAAATCGTTGTATATCGAATAAATTAGGATCAGAAGATCTGTCTGATGTGTCTAAGAAAATAAAGATGATCTTATCTAACGGCATAATCGTTCAAAGTTCTATAATATTTGGTCTGGATGGCGACGATATTTATACGTTCGAAAGGACGATAGATTTTTTAGAAACTAACGATGTGTCTTTTTCATCCTTTTGTATCCTCACGCCGTACCCCGGAACAAAACTATATGAAAGATTTAAAAAACAGGGACGATTACTTCACGAGGACTGGAGTCAATATAATAATCAGCATGTTGTCTTTCAGCCCACCAACATGTCCCCTGAACAGTTAAAAGAGGGCTCAGACTGGGCGGGAAACAGACTTCACACTATGGGTTCTATTATCAAAAGATTTAAGTCTAATTGGAGAATGCCAATTTTTTATTGGGGTATGAACTTATATACAAGAACCTCTAACCATAGAAATCATGGCCCAGGGCACATAACGTACATGGATAGGCCCCATTAGGCTGTAAAAAGATTTGTCGTCGAGAAATTAGGTTCCGTAGTAAGGTTTATTCCTAACTTCCTAAGGCCTGCCTCGTCACCCGGGGTAGGGATGTGTGTCATGTGCATCTCACAGCCCCTAAGTTCTTTTAATTTTTCCATCGCAACCTGTACGGATGGATTGGTAGCGGCGCTCATACTGAGAGCAATAAGTGTTTCACCAAGGTTTAAACTTATAGCTTTTGTTCCAAAAACATCCGTTTTCAGATTGCCTATAGCCTCTATTACCTGCGGCGACAACAGATGTATCTTGTCCGGTATCTCAGCCAAGATTTTTATTGCGTTAAGGATCACGCTGGACGTTGCGTGTATCAGTGAAGAGTTTTTTCCTGTAACGATCGTTCCGTCCCTCAGTTCTATTGCAGCGCCACAGAAAACACCTTCATGTCCTTTATTTTTGCTCTCAGCGTCTTGGGCGGTTTTTCTTGCAACCTCTACGACTTTTCTATCCTTCGGTTCTATATTCATCTCTTTCATCAGGAGTTCTACCCTTTGCACGGTCTCTTTATTAACAAGCCCAGTTACGTATTCGCATGAATACCTGAAGAACCTCCTGATTATTTCCTGTTTTGAGGCATCCTGAACAACGTCGTCGTCTACGATCCCGAACCCGGCCCTGTTAACGCCCATGTCCGTTGGGGATTTATACATTATTTCTGTTCCACCGATCCTTTGCAATATTCTTCTTAGCACAGGGAACGTTTCTACGTCCCTGTTGTAGTTTATGGCTTTTTCGCCGTAAGCTTCAAGGTGGAACGGATCTATCAAATTAAAATCCGCGATGTCGGCGGTTGCAGCCTCGTAGGCAATATTAACAGGATGCTTGAGAGGGATGTTCCAGATCGGGAATGTCTCGAACTTTGCGTAACCGCTCTTTATGCCTCTCTTATGATCGTGATAAAGCTGTGAGAGGCAAGTTCCCAGTTTTCCGCTACCAGGGCCTGGCCCTGTAACTACGACTATAGGTTTTTTTGTCTCAATGTAAGTGTTCGCACCATAACCATCATCACTTACAATAAGATCTACGTCGGTAGGGTATCCTTTAGTGTATCTGTGTGTGTAGACCTTTATATTCTGCCTTTCTAGTTTGTTCTTAAATATAGTCGCTGATGGCTGGTTATCGTAACGGGTTATAACGACCGCAGATATGTTTATTCCCTGGTCCTTGAGGTCGTCTATAAGTTTAAGCGCATCGGCGTCGTATGTAATACCAAAATCCGCTCTTACTTTTCTTCTTTCAATGTCACCGGCGTAGATGCAAAGGATTATGTCCGCTTTGTCTTTCAACTTCTGCAGCAGTTGCATCTTAACGTTTGGGTCAAATCCGGGCAGTATCCTGGCTGCATGGTAATCAAAAAGAAGTTTTCCACCGAATTCAAGGTACAGTTTGTTGTCGAACTTACTGGCTCTCTCCAGAATAGACTCAGTTTGCTGGCTCAGATATTTTTCACTGTCAAAGCCGATCTTTTGCATGTTGTACTCTCCTTGTTCTATCTTAGGAAGAGCATCTCCCTGTATTTTGGGAGCGCCCACAGATAATCTCTGGTATTTTGTTCGATAATGTTGGATAAAGCATGTGCCTCGTCCATGAGCGGCAGCATCGTAGATGCAAGCATGTCTGCCTGCTTGCTGGGGGAGTCGAGCTGCTTTACTTCCTTGTGCAGAGACTCCAGCCTTTCTGTCTTTTTAGCGAGTTCGTTCGCTGCTTTTATCAGTAGCTCAGTATTATTTTTCCTTGCTGGGATGTCGTTTGTTCTTAACGCTAGCTCTTCCTCGGCGGCGGGTAGTACAAAGGTCTTTACCATATCCACTAGGCAGCCGCCCTCTATCAACGTCGCTTTTGAATAGCGTTCAAGTACAACATGCATCTTTGCTTCAAGCTCGCCCGTGGTGTATATTTTTTCTTCTGTGAGGAAGGAACAATTATCCTTGAACCATTTGTATGCGTGAGGCGTGTTCGTGAGTATAGGTAGACCTCTTTTTTCAGCCTCTATCTTCCATTCGTCCGAATAATTATTTCCGTCGAATAATATCTTTTTTACTTCGGGAAGTATCAAGCGGATAGTTTTGAACACCGCCGCTGTAATATCTTTTTCGCTTTTCAGAGACTCTTCCAGTTTTGAACTTACATGGTCCATGCCGTAAGCTATTACGGCGTTCAACATAGTGAGAGGATAGCTTATTGATTGTCCAGAACCTACGGACCTGAACTCGAATTTATTACCGGTGAAATCAAATGGCGACGTCCTGTTCCTGTCGCAGTCGTCTAATTTTATTTTCGGTAAGTGCGCAAGTTCTATCGCTAGCTGCAGCTCCTTTGGGGACTTACCAGCGTCTACACCCTTCTCAATATCCTCCAGTACTTTTTGAAGTCTCTTGCCTATGAAGACGGACATTATCGCAGGGGGAGCTTCGTTGGCGCCGAGCCTGTGGTCGTTGGAATGAGTAGCTACCGCTGTCCTTAATGCTCCGCCATGGACGGCGATGCCTTTTATTATCGACATGAGGAATATCAAAAATTTAAGATTTTCCTGCGGCAAGTCTGACGGGTCCAGAAGGTTCTCTCCGCTGTCCGTTGATATTGACCAGTTGAGATGTTTCCCCGAACCGTTCATTTTTGAGAATGGTTTTTCGTGGAAGAGTACCATGAAGTTGTGTTTTTCGGCGACCTTCCTCATTACTTCCATCGTGAGCTGATTGTGATCAGCGGCTATATTCGCTTCCTCGAATATAGGAGCGAACTCGAACTGAGACGGTGCAACCTCGTTGTGTCTCGTCTTGCATGGTATGCCTAATCTGAAAAGCTCATATTCCATTTCCTGCATGAAGGCCATCACCCTCGGGGATATCGAACCAAAATAGTGGTCTTCCATCTCCTGTCCTTTTGGAGACCAGCCTCCTAAAAGTGTTCTTCCGCAGAACGTGAGGTCCTCTCTCGCATTAAAGTAAGCCTTGTCTATGAGGAAATATTCCTGTTCAGCGCCCACTGTTGTGTGCACATGTTTTGTGTTCTTGTCCCCGAGTAATTTCAATAGCCTCAGCGACGAGCTTTGTATCTTCAGGTTAGATCGTATCAACGGTGTCTTAAGGTCAAGTGCCTCGCCGTGGTACGACAGGAATATCGACGGTATGCAGAGTGTTTTTCCGTTAGGTGTCTCTACCAAGAATATAGGGGATGTCGGGTCCCACGCTGTGTATCCCCTTGCCTCAAAAGTGCTCCTTGTGCCCCCGCTCGGAAAACTTGATGCGTCAGGCTCGCTCTGTGTGAGTTGAGACGCTGAGAGTTTTGCTATTGGTGCCTTGTTGGAATCAAAACTAAAGAATGCGTCGTGTTTTTCTGCAGAGAGGTCTGTTTGTGGCTGGAACCAATGCGTGAAGTGGGTCGCCCCCATGAACATTGCCCAGTCCTTTGCGGCGTTAGCCACAGCCTCGGCAGTTTCCTTTGAGAGTGGTTTATTTTGCAGGACCGAGTCCATTAAGTCTTTGTAACTGTGCTCAGGGAGAGTTTGTTTGAGCTTGTTATAGCTCAATACGTGCTCGCCAAATATCTCCTGAATGCTCCTGTGTATGTTCTCCAGTATCAAAGGTCTGCGCTGTAGTATGGTTTGCATCGTGAGTGTTCTTATGTTGTTGTTTTGCATAACCAAAATTTACATCAAGTGCGGAGCAAGGCAATTCATTTTTTATAAATTTTGTTTCAGATCAAATATAAGGTCATCCGGGTTTTCTATGCCCACAGATATCCTTAAGGTGTTTTCGTATATTCCCTGAAGCTCTTGCTGGTCAAGGGGTATATCGGCATGGGTCATAGTTCTCGGATGCTCTATGAGTGACTCTGTACCGCCCAGACTTACAGCCAGTTTAAATAGTTTCAAGCTGTTAAGGAGTTTGAAAACGTCATTCTCACCGCCTTTTAATTTGAACGTGATGAGTGAGCCCGGTCCAGTTGTTTGCTTCTTATATATGTCGTGTTGTTTTGAGCCTTTATTCAGCAGTCCCGGGTATATCACTTCTTCTACCTTTGGATGCTCGCTGAGGAATGTAGCTATTTTCTGCGCGCCTTTGCATTGTTCTTCCATTCGTATCTTTAAGGTTTCAAGGCTTCTTAGCATGAGCCATGAGTCGAACGGGTTGCCCATGGTCCCGAACATAGACCTATAAAAGAGCAGACTCTTTGCAATATCTTCGGATAGAGAAACAACACCTGCAACAAGGTCGCTGTGCCCGCCGATGAACTTTGTTGCGGAGTAAATTATTACGTCAGCGCCGAATTTTTTAGGTGCTTGGAATACAGGTCCTAAGAACGTATTGTCAACGACTGATAATATTCTATTCGTCTTGGTCGAATATTTTTTTGCTACCTCGCTGACCGTCTCAAGATCGGTCATTATGTTAGTCGGGTTGGATGGTGTTTCTACGAGAATGAATTTTACATTGCGACCGTCAGCCTGTGCCTTTTTTATTGCCTCTTCGAATTTTTCTTTTCCTGAACCGGCTTCTACAGTGTAGGTCTTTATATTGAACTTGGGCATGATCTCTTCAAGCAGAAAATATGTTCCGCCGTACATTGGAGTAGTTGCGACGATCGCGTCCCCTGGTTTTGTTGCAGAAAGTACGAATGTTGATATAGCGGCCATCCCGCTGGAAAAGACCAGCGACTTATCCATATCGTCCCACAGAGCTATTCTTTCCTCGAGCATCTGTAGGTTAGGGTTGTTCATCCTGCTGTAGATAAGGCCCTCTATCTCGCCGGGGTTTCTGTCTCGTAGTCCGAAGGTTATCTGAAAATTATCTTTTCCCTTCTGCGCATTCGGAAATACAAAAGTAGAAGTTAAAAAAACGGGAGGCTTAGCACTACCCTCGGAAAGGGTAGGGTCGTAACCGTAGCTCATCATTAATGTTTCGGGTTTATACTTGTGACCCTTGTCTTCTTTATTTTGCATTTTAACTCCTTTATAGTGATTCGGTTATGTAACTGAACATTAATGGCAGAACTATGGTCGCATCGCTCTCTATTACGAAGCCGGGTGATTTTGTATTTAATTTATCCCACGATATTTTTTCGTTCGGTCTCGCCCCTGAATATGAACCGTAACTTTCAGTTGAGTCGCATATTTGGCAAAAATAACTCCAGTGAGGTGTTGTCTTGATTTCCAGATCAGCACGTAGTAGCGGTACTACGCATATAGGGAAGTCACCTGCGATACCGCCGCCTATCTGGAAAAAACCTATGTTCGTTTTTTTAGCGGTGGCCGTGTACCAGTTTATGAGATCAAGCATCACGTCCACGCCTGATCTTACGACGGAGGTCTTTAGCTTAGTGCTCCTCGGGTTAACCTCTGTGCAGTATGAAGCGAAAATGTTTCCCAGTGTTGAATCTTCCCAACCAGGTACGAATATCGGAATGCTTTTTTTGTAGCACGCATAGACCCAACTGTCTTCCAGTGGCCTCTCTATTATAGGCTGTAGTTTTTCTTTTCTGAAAAGATTAAAAATGAATTCGTACGGGAATTTTGGTTTTCCCTCTTTTTGAGCGTCGAGCCACTCTGCTAAAATAAGTTTTTCGAGTTTTCTTATGGCGTATTCCTCAGGGATGGCTATGTCCGTTACTCTCGCATGTGTTTTTCCGAGCTCAAGGTCCTCGCTGGCCCTGTGTGTTCTCCATTCAGGGATTATTTTGTATTGTGTATCGGCGATCAGTCTGAAGATGTCCTCTTCAAGGTTTGCGCCCGTGCATGTAATGGCACTCACACCGCCCTTGTTTATTAGGTCGACAAGCCCCATCTTTCCTATTAAGGCTGTGCTCATTGCCCCGGCCATGGTTACCATCATTTTGTTGCCTTTTTTTATCTGGTCCACGTAGGCTTGAGCAGCTTGTTTTAATGTTAACGAATTAAAATGGTTGAATTTGGAATCAACAAAATTCTTTATCATAGTTCAGCCCCCTTTTTTGAACTGAGTCTTTAAGGCTATTTCGCAAGAAACAGTGAAAGTGTCCAGTCAATTCTACAGGACCTTATATGATAGTTCGCCTTTAAATTTCTTGAGCCTTTTGATGTTAAAGTTGATACCGAGTCCTGGACGGTCGTATATTTTTCTTTGCCCATTTTTTAGGTATGAGCCGCCGGTAACATATCTTGGTGTGTCCAGGTCCGTATCAAGGTCGGTCAGGATAACGTTGCTGTGGCATACGGCAAAGTGTGCGTCCGTTGTGAGGCCAACCGTGTCCTCAATCATTGCGCCGACCATGACCTTAAGCCCGTGCTTTTTACAGTACAATGCGATCTTCGTCGCTGGATATATGCCGCCGGCCTTTTGCAATTTTATGTTCACGCCATGTGCGGCTTTTTTTGCTACGACCTTTTTAACGTCTTCGAACGTCGCTGCGGCTTCGTCCGCAAAGATCATTATGCCCTTTATGTTATCAGTAATGTATTTCAAGCTCTTAAGATCGTGTTTGGGGCAGGGCTGCTCGACCAGTATGATGTTCTTCAGTATTTTTTTTATTTCTGTTAACACCTCGACCGCTTTCTTTGGGTCTTTGTATCCCTGATTAGCGTCGAGGACGAACTTCACGTTCTTGGGAGAGACATCTTTTATTGCCTTGGCCCTTTGAATATCGTTTTTGCCTTCCAATTTTATCTTTAATATTTTTAAGTCGGGAAACGCCTTGTATATACGAACAGCGTCTTTTTGAGTCTGCTTGGTTGAGTCGTTCAAGAACACCGTGATAGAGTTGTTAACATAAGTCTTCTTTTTGGAATATAATTTATATGCAGGGACTCCTTTTATTTTACCTATCAGATCGTGATATGCAGCGTCTATTGCCGACTGTAACGTTTTGCTTTTTATTTTTTTATTCAGGAATGAGTGAAGCGCTTTAAGCCCATCCTTTTTTGGGTCGAGAGGTATTCTCGCAACTTTTCTTGCGTCACGTGCAAGGTCTTTTTCTGTATCCCCGGTTATGGGTTTGCATGGATTTGCCGCACCAACACCCTCGATACCATTATATTTTAGGATGATCAGAAAAGTTTCTCTTGGAAATGCCCCGAGCGATATCCGTAACGGCTCACATTTTGGAAAAGAAAGATGGATCACTTTTAGATGCATCATATATTTGTATGGGCAAAAGAATAAAGCCCAGGCCTATCCTGTTTATATAGCCACTCAGCGGCAAATAACGCCCCAACGCAGAATACGTCCCTGTTCTTGGCTTCGTGTTTTATCTCTATTTTCTCGAACCCCGACTCAAAAGTGATTGTGTGAGTACCTACGTGTTCTCCTTCCCTTACGCTCTCAACGGGGCAATTTATTCCGTTCTTTTCTATTATATCAGCTAACATTCTCGCTGTACCGCTCGGCTTATCTTTTTTATGTATGTGGTGGAGCTCTAGGATAGATGCTTTGAATTCTTTTGTTTTGGAAATTAACGTCGACAGATCATTAAGGCAAGACGCGACAGCCTTTACACCGACGGAGAAATTTGAGCTGTGCAACAACAACGCCTTGTGTTCTATCAGGTCCTTCTCTATCTCTTTTACGTTCCAGCCTGTGGTGCCGCATACTATCTTGGCCCTGTCCTTAAGTTTAATGATGGAGAGTATATTCTCTTTGGCTGCATCAGGGGTCGTGAACTCAAAAAAGATGTCAATGCTGTCCAGTATCTTTTTATTGACACTATTTATGTCCTGACCCGCATCTATTGTAAGAACAAGCTTTTGCCCACTTTTTAGCATTCGGGCGATGCCTTTGCCCATCTTTCCGTAACCTATTATAGCAATGTTCATACCTTCCAATATACAATATTGTATGATATAGACAATAGCAGATATTGTAAATAAGGAGCTAAAAAATGAACCAGGACCCAAAGGCTATGATGGAAGAACTTGAAAAACTGAAAGCTGAGAACGAAAAGCTTAAGTCTGGAAGGAAAGGCCCGGGCGAGATCTCTTTTAAGGTCAGTGTAAAGGGCGCTCTTTCTGTTTATGGTCTCGGCAGGTTCCCCGTGACGCTCTACAAAGAGCAGTGGGAAAGACTTCTTGTAAAGATAAAAGACCTTGAGAAATTCATTAAGGACAACGAATCAAAACTTCGTACAAGATAGTTGCCCCTTTCTCAAACTACGACGCTGAAATTTTACGCTAATACCCGGCGCAAAAAAGTGATATTATTTGTCTGATGATAAACAGGATACGAAGATCAAATAACGGTATATTCCTTTCGTTGTTGTCCACGTTCATGTTCAGCATTACGTATATGCTTATAAAACTTGTTTCAACGAGGATCCCCTCAGAGGAGACCGTTTTTTTCAGGAGCATTATCTGCACTATTCTCGTTCTGCTATATATGTGGGCTAACGGATACACTCTGAAAGTTAAAAACAAGAGGATGCTTCTTTTGAGAGGGGCATTAGGCGCTGTAGCAGTACTATGTTCATTTTATACTATCTCCAAGATCAAGCTTGGAGAAGCGAGCATACTCTTCCAGATGACCCCTGTTTTTGTGGTGATAATTGCGCATTTTCTGTTAAAAGAAGCGCTGCCAAAGTTTTTTTATGGACTGTTGCTCTTGTCCGTCGTTGGTTGTTTGCTCGTTATCAAACCAACTTTCGCAAATTGGGGGAGCATACCGGCCCTGGTTGGTATTATCTCTACGGTTATGGCCGCGGGTGCATACATCTGTATAAGGTCCCTGGGAAAGGAACACAGTGTGTATATAGTGGTCCTTTACTTTGCTGTTACAGCGACGGTGGCTCCTATCCCTATAATGATCAAGACGTTCGTTGTCCCCAATGTTAAAGAGCTTGTGATACTCACCCTGGTCGGTGTGACTGCAACACTGGGGCAGTTCTTTATGACCAAGGCATACAGCGTCGAAAAAGCGGGTATAGTTTCCATGACAACATACACGGGCCTGTTCTTTAACATATTCTGGGGCATTGTGATATGGGGCGAGAAGTTGGACCTGGCGTCTATAACAGGAGGGGTGCTAATACTCGTCTCCTGCCTTGTCCTGTCCTATAAAACCTACGTGGATTCAAACGAACCTGTTCGCTAACTTCGTCGCTGATCTAGTGCGAGTTGGTATTATTTGCGCATTTTGGAAAATCGTATATAATCCCCGCTATGAAAAACATTATATGTTTATTATTTGCTCTATCACTATTACCGTCTCCTGTTTTCTCGCAGGATGATTACGACGGTGACAAGGCCAAGCTTCGTCAGATCGCTGATATCCAGCGAGGTATATATTCATTAAAGACGCAGATAAGGACGAAAGAGGCTGTACTTAAAAAGGAACGAACCGAGGAAGAAAGAACGGCCTTAGAGGAAGAGCTGGACGGTCTTAACATGGAACTGAAAAAGGCCGAGGAGGCCTTTGACTCCATAGCTTCCGGTATTAATATTGCTGGTGAAGGTGAGACCCCAAAAGAGAAGAAGGATCTTGTCCAAGATATAGAGGATGTTATTACGCCCATAATCCAGAATTTCAAACGGATGAGCGAGAAACCGAGGAAGATAGAAAAACTCAGGAACGATATAGCAAAGCTTGAAAGCAACCTTGCGCTTTACACCGACGGAGAAAACAACATAATTGAATTGATAAATGCACAGACCGTTACGGACCAAGATATGCTGGATGAACTTAATGATACGAAAACAAGAATATCCATACTCAAGGACTCAATAAAATTACAACTTAACATCGTACAAAGCCAGCTTAGCGAGTTGCTTAAGGACAAAAAGCCGCTCCTGAGTTCCGGTATCGAGGCTACAAAGGATTTTCTTAAAACAAAAGGGCTTAATATACTTATGGCATTTCTGGCAGGATTGCTCTCATTTGGCCTGCTGTTCGTTCTCAAGAGGAGCCTCCTAAGACCTTTGTTCGGAAAGGAAAAGTTGAACAGCTTCGGAAAACCGATCATTGCCTTGTACGAGGTCGTTGCATTTGTCATAAGCTCTATAGTCGTGCTTATAAGTTTGTTGGTGTTGAACGACTGGTTCCTTTTCACATTATTTATTATCGTTATCGGTGCATTGGCCTGGTCATTCAAGCATTTCATAGTGGATATTATAGGAGCTGTAAGGATAGTTATGGACATGGGTACTGTGCGTGAGGGGCAGAGGGTCGTGATGAACGGTATTCCATGGCACGTTGAAAAGATCGGCATAAGGACTAGCCTTGTTAACGAGGCTCTTCAGGGTGGACATATAAATGTAAGCATGGGCAAGCTGAAGGAAATGATCTCCAGGCACGTTGTCGGGGATGAACCTTGGTTTCCTACCAAGAAAGGTGACTTTGTCCTTCTTGCCGACGGCACGTATGGACAGGTCGTTGTGCAAACACCGGAACAGGTGATATTACTGGTGTATGGTGTAACACGTAAATTCTATCCTACGATAGAATTTCTTGCTCAGAAGCCTCAGAACCTTTCGGATGGTTTTGTTATTACAGCGACGATATCACTTAATTACAGCTATCAGAAAAAATTGTTCGGTATAATAGAGACATTCCAGAAGGGGCTGGAAGAAAAACTTATGAAAGACAATGTGCGTGTTGAATTCAACGACGCTGGAGTGGATTCCTTGAACCTTATAGCGATGGTACCTTACGAAGGCTCTCTGGCTGATAAGTATTTTGTCCTGCAAAGGGAACTGCAGCGCTCAGTGGTGGATATATGCATCGATAACAAGCTGGACATACCTTTCCGTCAGCTGACCGTCCATATGGAAGAATAACTTCGGACAGTGTTTGTGAAAAACCGACAATAAAACATCGTTAATGCTGAAGTTGAATCTAGCACCCAAATTGTAATCATAAATGGTAAGATGAATTCTCTTGTAGAAAATACTTACGTTACTACTTTAAAAACACTGAAAGAAAAAATTAGGACGGCGCAGATCAAGGCAGCGTTGTCTGTTAATTCAGAGATGATATGTCTGTATTGGGAGATAGGTCGGACTATCGTTGAAAATCAAAACAAGCAAGGATGGGGAACAAAAGTAACAGAACGGCTTTCTCGGGATTTACAAAAAGAGTTTCCAGGCATGAAGGGCTTTTCGAGCACTAACCTAGAGTACATGAAAAGCTTTTATGAAGCATATCAAGGGGTTATAATTTCCCAGCAAGCTGCTGGGAAATTACCATGGTGGCACAATGTTATTCTTTTGGACAAGGTGAAATCCAAAGAAGAAAGAGACTGGTATGCAAAACAAGCTATTGAAAACGGTTGGTCTAGAAATGTTTTGGTCATGCAAATTGAGAGTGATCTGTATCACCGGCAAGCGCTGGAAGGTAAAATAACTAATTTTAAAAGAACACTTCCTGGGCCACAATCTGATCTAGCGGAACAGATAATGAAAGATCCGTACAAGTTTGATTTTCTGAGTGTCTACAACGAGGCTCAGGAAAAGGATATTGAAAATGCACTTGTTAAACATATAACAAAATTTTTGTTGGAACTAGGGACAGGTTTTGCTTTTGTAGGGCAGCAATATCATCTGGAGATAGGCGACGAAGATTACTACATCGACTTATTATTCTATCATTTAAAACGAAGGTGTTACGTTGTGTTGGAATTAAAAGCCACAAAATTTAAGCCTGAGCATGCCGGGAAACTTAATTTTTACCTATCCGCCGTGGACGATATTTTGAGGCATGAATCAGACCGTCCGACCATAGGGATATTGTTATGCAAGTCAAAAAATAAGATCACAGCAGAGTATGCTCTAAAAGGTATTTCAACGCCGATGGGAGTATCTGAATACAACATCACTCAAGCAATACCAAAGGAACTAGAAAAGAGTCTTCCTTCAATAGAAGATATAGAAAGTGAGTTCTCGAACAAATAAACTATTTGGAGAGCTCTTCCACTTTGTCTATCAGCGACGACAGGTATTTGAACCCATCCTGCCACGTATCCTCATCGTTAAGGTCAACGTCGACAGATTTGAAAAGATCCACGGGCTTCATGGATGAACCAGCAGCGAGGAAATTGTTCATATATCCCTGTGGGAACGAGCCCGGGCTGTCCAAATATTTCTGGTACAACGCCAATGTTGCAAGCTCACCGAACGCATACGCATAAACATAGAATGGATTCATAAAGTGTGGGATCCTTGCCCATTCATATTTGAAGTCAGGTGTCATCGTTACAGCGTCGCCGTAGAGTTTACTGTATTCAGCCACAAATATTTCGCTGAACTGATCGGGTGTAAGAGGTCCGTTCTCGCTGGCCTTGAACGCAGCCTGCTCAAAGTTACTAAAAGCGGTCTGTCTAGCGACGGTAGCAAATATCCTGTCGAGTTTTCCCATGAGGAAGGACAAAAGTTCTTCCTTGTTGTTCTGGTTCTCTTTTATCATCCTTGAGGCTAATAACATTTCATTGAATACCGACGCTGTTTCTGCGGTCACCATCGGCACATCTGAATTTAACAATGGTTGTTTCTCTGAGATCATAAGCGAATGTAGCCAATGCCCGCCTTCGTGTGCGATGGTCGAAACATCTTCCAATTGTCCCTGGAAGTTTATTAGGACCACAGGTGCGTTCTTTACACCGAAGGAGCTCTCGTATGCACCACTGCGTTTTCCTGGTTTTATGGTCGCATGGACCAGCCCGCATCTATACATATTCTCAAATGCATCTCCGAAAGGTTTATAAAAATCGGTCAATGTATCCTGAACAGCCTGCATCGCCTCTGGATAAGAATATTTTTTATCGGCTTTTCCTTTTGGTACGTATGGAGCCATCATGTCGGCGTTGTTAAGGTCTTTTATGCCGAGTATCTTCGATTTTAATTTCCAGTATCTCTGTACGACCTTAAAATTCTCTGTGACCACTTTGTGCATCGTATCAACGAGTTTGTCGTCCAGTTGACTGTTCTTGTTCCTTAGTGAGATAAGAGGATAATAATGGCGTCTGTTCTTTTCTATAGTGATCATATCCTGTATTACAGAATTATATATTTGCGCATATACGTATGAATCAGTATTGAATTGTTTGAGAAACGTGGCTGCGGCTGCCTGCCTTACGTCCCTGTCCTTGTTCTCAACAAGAGCGACAAGCTCTGTCAGGGTATATTTTCTTTTTTCCTTATCGTCGGGGCCTTTGAACATGAAGGAATATTTTGATTCGAACAGCATCCTGAACTTTACCCACGCATTAATGCCGTTAACGTCCTTGTCTATCAAAAGTTCTTCCTGTTCCTCCGGCAGCAGATGTTTTTTTCTGTCAGATACTTTTGTAAGGAAATTTTTGTATTCTGAAAGGACTTTTGCACTAAATACATCCTTTTTATACTGATCTGAAGCTCTGGCCAGGCCATTTTCAAAGAAAGAAAGGTTCTTACTTAAGCTAGCGCCCATTATCTCTATCTTGCCCATTAAAGCCGTGAGCTCGTCGTTGTTAAGGTCAACGTTATGCATATTGGAGATATAACCTTGTGGGATCCATGCCTTTTGCAGGATAGCCTCGTACTCTTTTATAGCCGCCAATAGTCCTTTACTGTCTAGAGCCTCTGTGCTGATCTTTTTCTGGTATTTATTTTTGAATACTTCGGATTCTTTTACAGCTTTTTCCAAGTCGCTGATGATAGCACCGTCCTTTGGGCTGGAGTACATGTAACTGAGGTTCCATTCCGGGGCCTTTTCTGTTACATCCACCTCTTTTATTTTTGTATTTGCTGTATTCGGGAAATCCTTAAAACATGTAAATCCTTTCATTTCAGCTCCTAAATTAATTGATATTGTAGATATTGCCGCGAGAATTAATACTCTTTTTGTCACAGGAACCTCTTATTCAAGATAATATTTTTTTTGTGGCTCTAATTCTTCGTTGAGTTCATATATTAACGGAACGCCCGTTGGTATTTCGACCCCAACTATATCCGAGTCGTTTATATTATCCAAATGTTTTACCAGTGCCCTGATGCTATTCCCGTGTGCTGCTATCACAATGCGTTCGCCTTTTTTTATTCTCGGTGCGATCTCCTCGTTCCAGCATGGTAAGGCTCTCTTTATAGTGTCTTTAAGGCTTTCGCATGCCGGTTCACCAGGTTTTATCTTGTCTTTATCGAGTGCCGGAGGACGGACGTCAAAACTTCTTCTCCATAATTGCACCTGTTTTTCGCCGAACTGTTTTGTCATATCAGCCTTATTCAGCCCCTGAAGTCCACCGTAATGTCTTTCATTCAGTCTCCAGTCCTTATAAATAGGTATGGAGGTCAGGTTCATCTCTTTTAAGACGATGTCGAGAGTGTCTATTGCACGTTTGAGGACGGATGTGAAGGCCATGTCAAAAACGAAATTATCTTTTTTTAATTTACGGCCAGCAGACTCAGCCTCTTTGATGCCTTTTTCCGATAGGTCCACGTCGGTCCAGCCAGTAAACCTGTTCTCTTTGTTCCAGACGCTTTCGCCGTGTCTTATTATAACTAACTTCATGCCATGCTTTTTACCAATAATTATGTTTTTTGTAACGTAAAAAAGAAAACAATAGTAAAATTACCCCGGCGATGAGTTTAACACGTCAGGAGGCGAGGATGTCCAAGGAACTTAAAAAGAAACTCTTTTTCACAAAAAAGTCGGTGTGGGACGGAATGAACGCCGCTGAATTAAAAAAGGTGTTTGACCTTTCGGACGATTATAAGGATTTTTTAAATGGCTGTAAGACCGAACGTGAGGTTGTGAGCTATGTACAGCGTGTTTCCGCCAGGCACGGATATAAGGACATCGATAAAGCGTCAAAGAACGATAAAAAGTTATTGATAAATAATAGAGGTGTTTCAGCGGCGCTGGCACACATAAACACAAAGAACTTTGAGAAAGGTTTCAGGATAATCGCCTCACACATAGACAGTCCCCAGCTTGACCTTAAGAGCATCACTCTTTACGAGGCTGAAGATCTAGCCTACATGAAGACTATATATTACGGCGGTATAAAAAAATATCAGTGGGTCACTATTCCGCTCGCCATGCATGGCATAGTTGTAAAGACCAGTGGGAAGGTGGTCAAGGTGGTCGTTGGTGAGGCTGATAACGAGCCTGTGTTTACTGTTAACGACCTGTTGATACATCTTGCACAGGAACAGGGTGGCAAGCCTGCTAATAAGGTAATAGAGGGTGAGCAGTTAAATATCATAGTTGGGTCTATCCCCTATAAATTTAAGACGGAAAAAGATTCGGTGAAGCTTGCGATAATGGATCTCCTGAATAAAAAATATGGTATCAGCGAGGAGGATTTTGTGAGCGCCGAGCTTCATCTTGTCCCTGCTGGCAAGGCACGGGATGTTGGATTTGATAAAAGTTTAGTGGGTGCTCATGGACAGGACGACAGGATCTGTGCGTATACGTCGCTGAAGGCATTTTTTGATATAAATAAGTCTGACCAGAATTTAATGGTCATGTTCTTTGACAAGGAAGAGATCGGTTCATATGGGTTCTCTTCTGCAGATTCGAATTTTCTGACAAAGACCCTTTCTAAGATAATGGCGATGTACGGCGTTAAGGACGCTGAGGTCATGAACAGGGCGTTGGAGAACTCCAAGGTTATCTCTGCCGACGTAAATGCAGCAGTGGATCCGGAATGGAAAGGCGTTATGGATATGATGAACTCGGCAAAGCTCGGGTATGGTGTCGGTCTTGAAAAGTGTGGAGGAACTCGTGGTAAATATAATGCAAACGACACGAGTGCTGAATTCATGGCCGAGATACGAAGCGCATTCGAGAAAGATAAAGTTAAGTGGCAAATAGCACAACTTGGAAAAGTAGACCAGGGCGGCGGCGGAACTATATCTGTGTATTTTGCACAGCACGGAATGGAGGTGGTGGACTGCGGTCCAGCGCTTCTCTCTATGCATTCTCCCTTTGAGGTTTCTTCAAAAGCTGATGTTTACAGTACATATCAGGCGTACAAGGCTTTTTATAAATATTGCTAGGTTCGTTTACTGAAAATCATACTCTGTTTTTTGTGTTGTCTCCGGTCGTGGTCATAATCTAAGGTTAGCCGCTTGCATTGGCCAGCCCTGGCCCGGGCAGGCTGTCGTCTTCAAAAGTTTTGATTCGTCGGCTATACCTAAGATTATAATCCACTCCCTGCGCCCATACACAAAAAACAGAGTATGATTTTCAGTAAGTGAACTTAACTGTTTTTAAGAACTATCCTGGTCGGATAGGATATTTCTATTCCCTGTTCAATGAATGCTTTGCTTAGCGCCTTTATGAACTCATGTGTTACAGGATAACGGTCGTTTATCTCGTCCGTCCTCAATATTACCGATAGAGCTACACCGGTCTCGTCAAATTTTCCAAAACGCACATATGGCGTAAAATCTTTTTTTCCTCCGGGCGTGCTTTTTAGGATCCTGCTGCCGACCTCTATACAGCATTTTTCCACCTTCTCAAGGTCCGACCCATATCGGATGCTGAGCGGTATTATAAGTCCAGTATCCTTTGACGGTTTATAGTAGTTGGTGACTATAGCTTCGGATATTTTTGAATTTGGTATTATATGGTGAATATTCGTTAATGTGCGTATGGATGTGTGTCTCCAAGTTATGTCCTCGACGTAGCCTTCCTCGCCGCTGCTGAGCCCGACGTAGTGACCGGGCATTAATTGTTTTGATGCGATGATCTGTATGCCTGAGAATAAATTTGACAATGTTGGTTGTAGTGCAAGGGCAACAGCCAAACCGCCGACGCCCAACGCTGTGAGTATCGGAGTTATTGAAACATTAAGCGTATTCAATATTATAAGTGCGCCAACGGAGAATACGGTTATCCTTATTATGTTCCTTAAAATAGATGATGCTGGGAATATTCTGTCTACGGTTCCTGCACTCTGGGTCACAAAACCTACAGTTATTCTCGCTGCAATTATCGTGACCATGAATATAAGTACGGAGCTAAATACCTTGTGCAAGAGGTTCATTAACCCAGAACTGATGTGGAACGTTGTTATAGCGAGGTAGACGCCCAGGACTATGAACGTGACCAGCACCATTCCCTTTAGTGAGCGGATTATTATATCGTCTCCCGCCCACGCGGTCCTTTGTGTTAGCTTCATAAGCTGGTACATGACGGTTCTCTCTAATATCCATCCCAAGACAACGCTTGCCAAAAATATTATGACAGGTAAAATGTATATTGGGAGTCCGGTAAAGTAGGGGGTTAACACAGTCATAGGTATCTCCTTTTTATTTATTTTCTTGCTGTGTTATACCAGATTTATATAGAGGGGGCTATGGGTAAAATTATTCTGTTAACTGTGTTGTTGGTCCTCGTTCCGAATATCGGCCCTGCCCAGAACTATACCCCGATCAAAGAAGATTATAACAGCGTCGCGTCTATGCTTGACGGCTTGGAAAAGGATATGAACACAGTCCCAAAATCTTCTTTGGTAGACAAAGAAATTAAACCTGAACTCAAGCAGCTCCCTAAGCAGACACTTAGTCAGGCGGCCAAACAAGAGCCCAAACTGGCACCGAAACTGGCACCGAAGTTGACAAAGCCGACGCTAGAACCAGAAGCTGTACAGGGTGACGATGTGTACGACTTTGGTTATATGCAGAAGCACGACGACGATGAAGTGGCGGGCTATGGAAGGGTGGCGGGTTTATACGGTGAACGTGGTAATTTTATAATGTCTTTCATTGGTGGGATTATAGACTATCCCGCGGCTAACAAAGGAAAATTTGAGGGCGGAATTGAAATAGGATGGCAGATGAATCTTTCTAAGTACTTTAGTTTTGTTCTTACGAGTGGTTTTGATATTAGAAAAAGCAGTCAGGCGGGAACAAATTTATATCCGATCAGCTTGAAAGGTGGGCTCAGGGCGAGGCTAAACCCTTGGCTATATGTTTTTGGCGAGGGTGGCATTGAGTTCGTTAAAGTGTCCAGTCTTCCAGATTGGCAGTATCCTTCTAAGGTTTACGGCGGTGGTTTTTTATTCAGGATGGGCGCTGCTGACAAAAAAGCGGAATACAACCTTTATAAAGCTGTCCGCATTACGAGGATAATGCTTATCTTGGCTATGGACGCTATACGAGTTAAAAATGTAAGTGATGCAACACCGGATGGATACCTATTCAAAACTGGTCTTTCGCTAGAGTTCTAGCAGACCAAACTTAAATAAATATTTTAGGACACGCGTTCTGAAGAACACGCTCTTCGCGCGTTCTTCAGCCGCTCCGGCTCACTCGTAGATCCTCCTGCTTGGTCGGATCTACTCGCTCCGCAAGGGTCCTAAAATATTTATTTAAGTTTAGTCTGCTACAACGCTGCTGAAACAAATGGTGGTCCATTCGTCAATGTGAACCTTGTCTATAAAACTGAGTGTTTTTATTTTGCTGAATGCTTTTAGAACCTTTTCCTCTTCCCTGATGAGTATGCCGGACAGGATCAAATGTGCCGACGGTCTTAATAAAGATGATATGAGTGTGCTTTCTTGTATGAGTAATTCAGCGAGGATGTTTGCGAGTATTATATCGTAGGTCCCTTTTTCGTCGTAAAGCTCTTTTTGCTCTATCTTTATTTTATCGAGGGGGATGGAGTTCAACAGGAAGTTCTCTTTTGTCGTATTCACAGCCTCTATATCGTTGTCAATTGCGGTGATGTCTTTTATCCCTAACTTGTATGCTGCTATTGCAAGTATCCCGCTCCCGGTCCCGGCGTCCAGCAGACGAATTTTATTTAGGTCCTTGATGCCGGAGACTATTTTTTCGAGGCTGATGATAACGCCCTTTGTTGTGCCATGTAGTCCTGTGCCAAAAGCAGCGCCCGGGTCTATTGTTACCACAATGTCGTCGGGCTGGGCGCTGTATTTCTCCCAGCTTGGTTTTATTATAATGTTCTTCCCAACCCTCTGGGGCTTAAAATATTCCTTCCACTTGGTCTCTATGGCCGGATCGTATTCAATTGTTTCCACTTTGACATTATCACCGAGGCTGAGCGCCTTCAATTTTTCTAACTCGCTTGTATAGACCACAAGCTTTATTTTGCCGTCATGCAGGACCTCTTCCTCCGCACCGTCTATATTCAATATTATGGAGAGTGCTCCTAAAAGACCGTCATAGCTATCGAGGTCGGTTATGGCGGTTATCCTGCCCCAAAACTTTTTCATACCTTTGTATTTTACTTTAATGATCGTTGTAGTAAAACAATAATTAGAGGTTAGGCGATGAATTCCAAACAACTTGGGCTGTATCTTAAGAAGAGACGGGAGTTCCTAAAGCTTACCCAGGGTGATCTGTCGACGAAGATGGGCTTTAAGACCTGCCAGTTCATCTCTAATATTGAGAGGGGTGTGGCGGATGTGCCGGCACCCAGGATAGCTGACTACGCCCAGGCGTTGGAGCTGGATCCTAGAGAACTTTCGAGGATGACCGCCGATACGGTCAAGAACAAGATGATGAACAAGGCCAATATGAGGCTGAGCGGCGAGGATGTACTTGGCAAGGATGATCCGTTCCTCATGCAATTCATCTCGGCGTGGAATAGTGCGTCGGACGAGGACAAAAACAACGTAAAGATCATTGTGTCAAAATTTCTTAACATAAAATGAAAAAGAAGATCTGTATCATAGGTGCGGGGCTTGCAGGCTCGGAACTCTCTTATCAACTTGCTAAGAGGGGGCTTGAGGTATGTCTGTACGAACCACGCCTCAATAAGAAATACGACGACGGCATACATAAGACGGATAAATTCGCTGAGCTTGTTTGCTCCAATTCATTTAGGAGTAACTCACTTCATAATGCCGCCGGATTGCTTAAAGAGGAACTGAGGTTACTGGGTTCATTCATTATATCCACTGCGGACAGATTTGCTGTGCCTGCCGGGTCTGCCCTCGCTGTGTCGAGGGATGATTTTGCTTCCGCTGTCACAAAAACTATTTCTTCCATGCCCAATATTAAAATTATTCCCGAAGAGGTAACAAGCCTCCGTCCGCTCTTGGATAAATTCGACCTCGTTGTGGTGTGTGCGGGTCCTGTTACATCAAAGGCTTTGTCTGCTGACCTGATGGATATGATAGGCAAGGACTATCTATATTTTTACGACGCTATAGCCCCTCTAGTTGAGTTCAGCTCTGTAAACATGGAAAAATGTTTTCGTGCCTCAAGGTATAGCACTGAGGACGGCGATTACGTAAACGCTCCGATGACAAAAAAGCAGTATGAAGAATTTGTAGAAATGCTGCTTAAAGGAGAAAAATCTCCGCTGCATAAGGGCGATGAAGGTGTGTTTTTTAGAGGCTGTTTGCCGGTAGAGTTTATGGCGGAAGAAGGGATGGAAACGCTTTTGAACGGTCCTATGCGGGGTGATGGGCTTATGGATCCGCAGACAGGAAGGGCTCCTTATGCAGCGGTTCAACTTCGTCAGGACAACGCTGTTGGCAACGTCTATAATATTGTTGGTTTCCAAACTCGTCTTACATATCCCGAGCAGGAGAGAGTATTTAGGAGTATTCCCGGTCTTGAAAAAGCCGAATTCCTCAGGCTTGGTTCAATGCACCGCAATATATATGTAAACGCGCCCGAGGTGTTGAACAGTAATATGAGCCTTAAGGTGGAGCCAAGGATATTTCTGTCAGGGCAGATAAGCGGGGTCGAGGGATATGTGGAGTCGATCGCGCATTCGATGGTCGTCGCTAATTCTATACTTAACCTCTGGGACCTGCCGTCTTATACTGCCACAGGTGCGTTAAGAGATTATCTTGTTAACGCGGACCCCAAGAATTTCCAGCCCATGAAGATAAATTTTGGTATCATACCTCCTCTCACCGACGATGACATGGCTTTATATATGGAAAAGGGGAAGCGCCGTTTTGAGACCAAGATGGCTATGTCCAGACGATCGATCGGGTCCTTTAAAAATATCTCTCCGAAACCGTAAAAAATAATTGACCGGTTTCGACAAATGAGTATTATCCATAGCAGGAGGATACTACATTGGTACCAAAAGCTGTTTTCTTAACTAAAGGTGTTGGCAAGCACAAAGAAAAACTTGCATCGTTCGAGCAGGCTCTGAGAGCCGCTGGCATTGCGCCTTACAACCTTGTGAGGGTTTCCTCTATATTTCCTCCGCATTGCAAACTTGTCTCCAAAACAGAAGGTCTTAAGAGGCTGAAGCACGGCCAAATAGTTTTCTGTGTTATATCGGAGAACGCCACCAACGAACCCAATAGACTACTTGCAGCGTCGGTGGGACTTGCACTTCCGGCAGACAAGGATAATTTCGGATATATAAGTGAACATCATTCATTTGGTCAGACCGATGAGCTTGCCGGTGAATATGCAGAGGACCTTGCCGCCGATATGTTGGCGACGACCCTCGGTATATCTATCGACGAGAATCTCCACTACGACGAGAGACGTGAGCTGTGGAAGATGAATAAAGAGATAGTAAAGACCATGAACATCACACAATCTGCTCAGTGTAACAAGTTCGGTCTTTGGACCACGGTCGTGGCCGCGGCTGTATTGATCGTTTGAACACCGACGGTATCTTAATGTATAATGATTTTCTAGATTACAATTGCTCATACAAAGATTCCAAATTCGTTATCATTCCAGCCCCCATGGAGATGACCGTGACTTATGGGAAGGGAACAAAGAATGCGCCGGGATCAATAATAGAGTCCTCTGCACAGCTTGAACTCTACGATGCTGAATTAAAATGCGAAGCCATACATTCTGAGGTACACACGCTGGACACAATAGTCCAGAATACGGATAATCCCGAGATATATATAGAAAGTGTTAAGGAGAACGTAAGTCGCTGTGTAGCCGACGGGAAGGTTCCAGTGGTCCTCGGTGGCGAGCATAGTTTGAGCTATGGTGTTTTCAAAGGCATTGCCGAGAATAAAAAAGGTTTCTCCATTCTGCATTTTGACGCGCATCTGGATCTTCGTGACAGTTATGAGGGTACAAAATATTCGCACGCCTCTGTTATAAGAAGGATGCGCGAGCACAGGTCTGACTTTAAGAATATAGTCGCTGTAGGAATAAGGAGCGTCTCGCTTGAGGAGGCCGACTATCTAACAAAGAATCCTGACCATAAAGTTTTTTACGCCCACGAACTCTGCAAGAACGACCTTACTAACGAGATAGTTTCGCTTTTAGGGGATGAGCTTTATATTACTTTCGATGTGGACGCACTTGACCCTTCCATTATGCCGTCGACCGGAACGCCGGAACCCGGAGGGCTTGGCTGGTACCAAACACTGGACATACTGAAGAAGGCCGTTACAGGGAGAAAGGTCATCGGTATGGACATTGTGGAGTTGGCTCCGGACCATATTAATCACTATTCGCAGTTTACTGTCGCAAAACTTTTGTATAAGATGATGGCATATAGTTTGGAGGTTTGATATGGAACAGAAAAAGATAATTATATTTACGCAGGACCCCAATCTTTCGAACCTGTTTTTGGACTCTCTCCCTCAGGGAGTTGTTCAGTCGTATCTGTTAGATAAACCACTTACCGAGATAGACTTTAATAACAGCGTCGTAGTCCTTGATTATGATAATGAAGACGGCACAGACACGCAGGATTTTTTGTCATGTCTTGTAAAACACTGCGGCACTGAGAACAAAGTTCTCGTTGTATCCAAGGATTGTGAAAGAAGGAACGTGGCCGACGCTGCAAAGCGTGGTGCTGAAAGGTTCATCGTTAAGCCTATAAATAAAAAGAGGCTGAAGAAGTTCATCCTCCCGTATCTTGGGGTTGCTCAGCCGTTGACCGAAGTTGTTCAATAGCTTCCTTTATCTTTTCCTTGGTCTTTTTATCCTTTGGGTCTATCAGATCGTCAGCTATCTTGAGATATTTTAACGCCAGTTCGGGTTGGAAGTTTATCAGCGACGTACCAGCCCTATATTTTTCGTAACCGACCTCTCTCAATTTTACCAAGAGTTTTCTGTTCTTCTTGTAGGAACAATATGACAGTGACTTCTGTGTTTTATTGAGTGCAGCAACGTAATTGCCCCTGTTGTATTCGTTGAGCGCCTGCTTATAAAGAACGACGGCTTTACTGCGCCAGCCCGTGGCAGCGTCGGTGCCTTTTTGTGGGTAGACGCTCGTGCTGATGATCATAGATAAGATGAGTATCATACCAAGTCGCATTTTGGCGCAGAGTATTGTCAGACCTTTACCCCCTCCTCGACGTATGTTTACATACGCCTGCGTCGTGGGTTTCAGGTCTTCCTCACTCTGCATCCAAACTACGACTTGGTTAACTTCTGCTTTGCAACTTGGTATCAGGTTCATTTTATTGTGCTTGTCCCTGAGGTTGTGTTTGTGGGGGTTGAGCCTGCTCCTGTCTGGCCTGTTCTAGTGTGGCCGGATCCTGCTCCTGCATTTGCTCCTGTACGTCGCTGTTGTAAAGATGCTTATTGTATTCTTGTATGCGGGTCCTGTTCCTCATGCGAGGGTATCTTTGGTACATTGCTTCCTGTTCAGGTGTTAGTTCCGGTTCAGGATATCTCGGAGCTGCCTGCTGTTGATATTCTTCAGGATAGTTTTCTTGTACGGGTTGGGCCTCCGTGGAGGGGTCATTTTCCCTGTTAGGAGATGCTTGGGTCGGAAGTTCTCTCTTGGGGATGTATGTTCCAACGGGCCTGCTCTGCGCTGCAACCTGTTTTTCCTGTTCAGCTCTCACCCTGTTCTCGTGCAACTCAAAGAGCGCTTTGTCGAACTCGCTCCTGTCTATCTCTCTCATCTTCGGCACTCTTGCCTTAAGCAGCCGCGCCTTTTGCCGCTGGTTCACTACTATATAGAAAGTTGAAACTATTATTCCGAGCAGAACAACTATGATAAAATTCTTGATCACCTGTTAAGACCCCTATGGTTTTTGGATTATACTTTAAAAAATCAATTGATAAAATAGATTTGAGGGGTAAAAGAGTGAAATATGAAGGATAAGAACTACTGGAACGGCTTTTACAGCAATAATCCGGGTGAGATGGAACGCGATCCCTCTGCTTTTCTTAAGGACCACATTGATTCTCTAAGAAAGGGAAAGGCTATCGATGTTGCATGCGGGGCAGGGAGGAACTCTTTGCTTCTCGCTGAAAAGGGTTTTTCTGTTGAGGCTATGGACTTTAGCGACGTAGCTATTTCAAAAGCGGTGACAAGGTCAACTGCGGAAGGGAAGTCTATAGAGTTCAAAACAATGTCACTGGATTTTTATCTGGCGCCAATACAAAAGTACGATACTATAATAGCTGTTGATTATAAGTGCATACCGCGTCTTATCGACGAGATAAAAAAGGGCCTTGTTATAGGTGGGACATTTCTTGTGGAGGCATATACGTACAATCATCTTAAGAACAATCCGAAGACCGAGATGGAGACTGATGAGTGTTACAAATCGTTCGAGCTTGCTAATATATTGAGTAGAGGCTGGAACCTTCTTTATTATGATGAGAGGGTGATAAACGGTGAGAGCAAAGCCCGGGCGATAGCTATAAAGCCGTCCTATTAACGGAGTGAAGATATGAACTATGGGGAAGGAATATTAATTACGAGGACCGACAGGATAGGGGACGTAATACTCTCACTTCCGGTTATAAAGACGCTGAAAAAAGTTTTTCCTGAGAGGCCGATCTATTTTATGGTCTCGTCGTATGTGGCGCCTTTGCTTGAGAATTATCCGGGCATTGAAGCGGTCATAAAATATGATGTCAGCGACGGATCAACGCAGGTCTCGAGGACAAAACAGCTGACACAGCAGTTGAGGGACCTGAACATAAAAACGGCGCTCATGTTGGTTTATGACGCTGATGTGCTTTCAATAATAAAGAACGCAGGCATAAAGGAGAGGCTGGGGCCTCTTACTAAAATATACGGGATATTCTATTATACAAAGTGGCACGTGCAGCACAGGTCCAGGGTCGATAATCATGAATTGGAATATAACCTCGGGCTCCTGAAACTTCTCGGTGTAAAAGAGGATGAATTCGATACGACGCTGGAGCTCCCTGTAAGTAAGGGCGCTGTCAGCTCCGCGTTTGATAAACTTAAGAGCATTGGTTTTGAGAACCCTTACAGCGGATATATAATTGTCCATGTCGGTTGTGGAGGCTCTGCCCTTAATTGGAGATATTCCTACTACGCTGAACTTGCGAGCCGACTGTTCGAGGCCACAGGCCTTCCGATAATACTCACAGGGACGGACAAGGAGAACACCGTAACATCGTCTGTTAAGCAACACATAAGGGGTAAGTGTTTTAATACGGCGGGATTATTCTCGCTGAAGGAACTTGTAGCTGTAATAAGCGAGGCCAGACTTTTTATTGGTCCAAGCACTGGTCCTACACATATAGCAGGGGCTGTATCAGTACCGCTGGTCACTATTTTCCCTCCTATCAAGGTACAGTCTGCAAGGAGATGGGGCCCGTACTCTAAAGACGCTATCGTTATTACACCGAGGGTGGAATGCCCGGCGAAATTAAAATGTCTTGGAGAAAAATGCGAGCAATATAATTGCATGGACGCTGTGAGCATTGATGATGTTTTTGAAAAGGCCAAAAAACTTTACGACGACAGTATGCATCAGATGGGTCTCTTTGAGGGGGCAAGTTTATGAATATAGGTAGTGTAGAAAAACTCCTGGGTAAGCTCAGCGATATTAATGTTCTTGTTCTCGGCGATGTTGGCATAGATAGTTACATCCTTGGGAATGTGAAAAGAATAAGTCCAGAGGCGCCTGTGCCTATAGTCGAGGTCTATGATAATTATAACAGGCTTGGGTTGAGCGCGAATGTTGTGAGCAATGTTAGGGCGCTGGGTGCAAAATGCAGGCTCGTTGGTGTAGTTGGTGATGATGACAATGCAGAATTAATAAAAAAGGACCTTATAAAAATAGGTGTTGATACAGACGGTCTTGTCGTCGACAAGGATCGTCCCACTACTCATAAGACCAGAGTGCTTGCTTCAAGGCTCCAACATGTAGTGAGGATAGATAGAGAGGACAAAAGTCATATCTCCGACCGTATAAAGAATCAGGTCGTGGAAAAGGTAGAGAAGTTCATGGGTGAGGCGGATGTGGTTGTAATAGAGGACTATGGCAAAGGGCTTTTAAAGAGTGGTGTTGCCAGCGACGTTATATCGATGTGCAAAAAGCACGGTAAACGTGTGTTTGTAGACCCGTCAAGACACACAGATGCAATGCTTTATAAAAATGCGACGTTACTTAAACCGAACTTTGATGAGGCAATAATACTTTCCGGCATGGATATAGAGGGTGAAAAGGCTTTATACGAGTGCGGAATGACCCTGATGAAAAAACTTTCCCTTGAGTATCTTGTGATAACCCGAGGTAAAGAGGGAATGACAGTATTTACCAAAGACGCTGAACCTAAGACAATACCAACATTTGCGTTGGAAGTTTATGATGTCTCCGGCGCGGGTGACACAGTTATTGCGGCTCTTGCTTTGGCACATTCTTCTGGACTTAATATTTACGAGAGTGCTTTTTTTGCTAACACAGCCGCAGCAATAGTAGTCGGAAAGGTCGGCACCTCTGTTGCCTCACCGTCTGAAATTATGGAATTTCTGAAGGAACACAGCACAAGATGAGCGTAGCTCATAAACCACAACCGGCTTATCTCTTTACAGCAATATTATTTTCAGAGGGCGTTGACCCTGAATCTTTTCTTAAACCTTTAGCGTCTAAGCTAGGTGAATTCTTAGTTTGCTCCAGAGTGATGGACTTTGTTTGGAGCGATTACTACGAAAAAGAAATGGGCAAAAAACTTAAACGCATATTCGTGGTCTATAAGGACTTGGTGCAAAGGGATAAGATAGTCGCTGTAAAAAGGCTCACGGACGAAATGGAAAAGTCATATATGAAAGATGGAAAAAGGACTGTTAACATTGACCCCGGCCTCGTCTGCATGGAAAATTTAATTCTTGCTACTAATAAAGCATTCCCTCACAGGGTATACATTAATGAAGGTGTCTATGCTGAGGTGACGTTGTATTACAGATATGATACTTACAATCCCATTGAATATTGGACCTATCCTGAATACAGGTCAACCCCGGTACTGGAGTTCTTCAACGGTATCCGCGATACTTTGAGCAAAAACATCGTGACCTTCGGGTTATGAGCGGATGACAAATACAGCGGCGTTTTATGTACTATTTCTTTTAATCTCAGTAAGTTACTATCAAATCAATCAGCCCTATCGATTACTTTTTACTACTCTTAACTACGTCGGACTACTTTCTATTACTCTCTACTTGCACACTGCCAGCACCCATAGAAAACTTTCCTTAAAAAGTGTGACAATATGACGTTTTGGAGTTTGTTCAACATAAAACCCATAAAACTTATGGGTTTTATGCATGATTCATTTGTCAATATTTCTGTGAAATTAGAAAAGTTTATATTTTACAAATGTAACACTTTATGTTACATCTAGAAAATGAAGACTTTAAGAGCTCATGGTAATAATGCAAGTTTCATTCAGGATATCTTGTCAAAAGGGATGTATACTTTTAGTTTTGATGACTTTATTAAATGGTCAAGAAAATCCAAAACAGCGGCGCGTGCTTTTTTGAGAAGATCGATTAAAAACGGAAACATCATCTGTCCCACACAAGGCTTTTACGTAATAGTCCCCCCAGAATACAAATCCATAGGTTGCTTGCCGCCGGAGCAGTTCATAGACGATCTAATGCAGTATTTAAATCAGAGATACTATATTGGACTATTGTCCGCTTTTGCTTTGTATGGCATATCGCATCAACAGCCTCAAACTCTGCAAGTAATAACGGATAAAACCAGAAAAAAGATAGCCTGCGGTAAAGTTAAAATAGATTTTATGAAGAATAATTCTATAGAAAATATCCCGGTAAATAGATTTAAAACCCCTAGAGGCTTTATCAAGGTCTCAACAATTGAGGCTTCCGTTATAGATATGTTCTTATACCCAGAGCAAGCTGGTGGATTAAATAATGTAGCAACCATACTCAAAGAGTTATCAAGCCAGCTCACTACAGCCAATATGGATAAAATAATCCGCCTACTCCCCAATTTACCCGTTGCCCAACGGCTGGGATACATTCTTGACAGGATACTGAAGAAGCAAAAATTATCTGCTCCTCTCAAATTATTTGTCGACAAGAAAGTTAAGTTTAATGTCCTGCTCGTCCCTTCCAGCAACAAAAGTCCCTCAATAATAGATAAGAAATGGAAGGTATTCGTGAATGCAAACATAGAGGCCGATATATGATCCCAAGAGATTTTATAACGGAGTGGAGACAATTTGCTCCGTGGATCTCTGACTTCCAAGTAGAGCAAGACCTTATTATAAGCCGGATATTAATAGAGATCTTTAAAGACGAAATGTTAAGAAGAGAGCTGGCTTTCAGAGGCGGAACAGCGCTGTCCAAATTATTTCTGGGAGCTCACAGATACTCCGAGGACATAGACTTGGTACAAATAAATCCCGTTCCAATAGGCGGTATTGTGAACAGAATAAGGGGAATATTGGACCCTATATTTGGAAAGCCCTCAAGGAACAATAAAGTAGGGAACATGAACCTCATTTATAAGTTAAACTCTGAAGATAGTCCGAGCAGACCTATGAGGGTGAAAATAGAGATAAACACAAGAGAGCATTTTTCTGTACTTGGGTTAATAGAAATACCTTATAAAACAGAATCGCGCTGGTTTGTCGGCTCAGCGTTAATAAAAACATATAATCTTGAAGAACTGCTTGCGACAAAGTTAAGGGCGCTTTACCAAAGAAGAAAAGGCCGAGATCTATATGACTTGTGGCTTGCTCTATCATCTAAATCCAATTTAAACAGAGAAAAAATTATAACGACGTTCAAAGAATATCTCAAACACATGGGTGTTAAAATCAGCAAAAAGGACTTTACTGAAAATCTCGAGAATAAAATGACCAACAAAGAATTTCTAAACGACATTAACCCACTTATAACCGATCTGGTAAATTACGATATCAACAAGGCCTATCGGCTTGTGCGATCGGAACTATTGCAACTGCTGTAATTGCCCAAATCCATGGGGGTAGAAATGAGAAAAACTAGATCAGCCTTATACGTGTTAGCGGCAATAATAACAGCTGGGGTACTATCAATAATGATTTTATTCTTTTCTTCTGACTATTCTATTTTAGGAATAAACGACTTCAAGGATGCTATTAAGTCTTACGAATCCCCAGCAATAACGATTCCCCAAACCGGTAAAGCTTACTACGATAAATGGAAATGCTTCAATACAAAAAACATAGAAATACTCAAGGGAGAAGTTAGTTTCTCTCCTGACACCTGGCGCTCTGTTCCACTTATAAATGCGCATTCAAATAAACGCTCGTTTTATTTTGAAGTACCGCATGAAAGGGAATGGGACAGTGATTCCGTGACAAAATATTGGAAACACTTAATTGGAGAAGAAAGATCTATTTGTTTTTTTGCCGCATATTTACAAACAGATACAGATGGTGCTTTTATATACTTTATCAACAAAATAAAAACCAAAACAGGATATTGGGACGCGGACTGATTTTTTTGGTAGCGGGGACAGGATTTGAACCTGTGATTTTCGGGTTATGAGGCGGATTGACTGTCAAAATAAAGTTCAATGAAAATAATAAATTACTAATCACAACGGATGATTACCAGATTTTCTATTACTTTCTGTTTCACAGGAGTTCACAGTATTTCACGGGAAGCACTTCCATTTGCTGACCATTGGGGCGTGTGTTTTATTGCCAGTTTCCTGGCTTTCTTTCTATGTTTTTAACGTGACACTATAAACCAGCCTTATATAGTTTATTGTATGTTACGAAAAAAGGAGGTTCTATGAAACGCTTATTTGTTTTTGCAATTGCCTTTGGCTTGGTAGGAAGTTTGAGTGCTAAAAATAAAGGTGGCGTTAAACAAAATGAAGGCTTTAAATGTTCTTATACCGTAGATTTACGTCTTGATATGCCAAAAATTAAGGACGTTGCTGTTATAAATACTCTGGTTGATTTTGACCCACTAGCTGTGTTTAAAAAGGAGGTCCTTCGACACGAAAAACTCAATAAAACTGACAAAAGGTGGGCCGAAATTTATAAAACACAGAAATACATCATTGCTACTGAAGACTGGGACGACAGTATTTTTGCTAAAGTAAAAGCAAATGATGTTTATATATTGGAACAGAAAAAGTTTAATATAGCTCAAGGTTTAGCAGGGCATATGAAAAATCAAAAAATGTGGCTGGTAACCAAATCTACTAGACTTGATGAAACACCATTAGTATGGGCAATACCTCTGGATCTTACAGAAGGCTTTAAGAGTGATACCGTGATAGTATTAAACAAGAAGAACGCAATCAACCTTGTTGATTTATACAACCAAATAGTTTCTGAAGAAGCAAAAAAATAAGAATATCTTTTTAGATAAAAATTTAAGCGGGAGCATTTAAAAGTGCTTCCGCTTTTAATTAAATTTCATCAGCTGGGTGGCACCAAAACAGACTTTTTCCCACTGTATCAAAGATTCGCAAGGTTATGATCAGAAATTATAGAACTTTAAAACTAGTCGTAGTAAAAGACTAGCCCTGCATACGCAACAACATCGCTGTTGTCGCCTGTTACCTCGCCGGATGTTGAATAATCCACGAGCTTTACGTAAATATTTTTGCCTGTGTGTTTTGAATAGTGCAGCATAGCTTCAATAGTTACGGAGATAGGATAAACACCGCATACGCTGATGTCCTTTTTCTCAAGTACGTCGAGAAACCCCTTTGTATCAAGTTTTTTTATTTTTTCAATGGCAAGATCATCTTTTTGTTTTGCGGAATCTTTGCTTTCAAAATGGGTCATGTCGGACGATGCGACTATCAAAGATTTCTTACCGTTCTTTTCCAACCCAATAATTATATCCGCTATCACAGCTCCTAATTTCTGGATCATCTCAAAAGGTAGCCCTGCAAGTGTCATAGGGACTATCTTTGCATTTGGATTTAGCGTTTGTATGAAAGGAAGCTGTACCTCAAGAGAGTGTTCCCTTAGTTGCGCTTTTATGTCGAACTCCGCCTGAGGTATTTTATTTTTTATTTCATTCAAGATATCCTGATCTGAATATATCAAACCCAAAGGGGTCGACCAGGACTCAGCAGGGTGAAGGCTCAAAGGGTATCCCATACCTGTGTGGTTTGGGCACATAATAAAAACTGTGTCGGGAATATCTATAGATGAATAAGTAACACCGGCGGTCTTTCCTGAATAAATATATCCTGCGTGAGGCGCTGTTATTGCGAGAGTGTTCGCGATCTTTTTTTGTGGCTTGAGATATTTTTTTAACTCAGACTCAAGCGCAGTTTTATCACCGGGGTAAAACTGTCCTGCAACAATGGCCGAACGAATACTCATGACACCATAATATCATATTGCCATAATTTTGAAATCTACTTATGATTGGATTCCAGTATGCGAATAAAACAACATCCGGTGCTCGATTTTCCGGAGAAGAAAAAGATAAAGTTCACTTTTAACGGCAAGGAGCTCGTCGGGCTCCAGGGCGAACCTATAATTTCTGCCCTGAGGGCGAATAACGTCCTCAAAATTCGCTACAGTCCCAAAAAACATAAACCACTTGGCCCGTTCTGTATGCAGGGGCGCTGTGGTAACTGCATGATGACCGTTAATGGTAATCCAAACACGATGGCTTGCATAACTCTCTTGGAAGAGGGTATGGACGTAAGATATCAGGGTTCTGATTTTGATATTGAGGTATTTAAACGCCTTCCAAGAAAAATAAGACCTAAGGAAATAAAACACGCTCCAACTGACCAGATGCATCCAGCGTGTGATGTTGCAATAATTGGTGCCGGCCCCGCAGGGCTTGAGGCTGCACTTACTTGCTACGACGCTGGAGCAAAGAACATAATACTCTTGGATGACAAGGCAAGGATAGGCGGGCAGCTAGTACTGCAAACTCACACTTTTTTTGGTAACGAGGAACTTGGTGCATCAAAGAGAGGTTTTAAAATAGCAAAAGAGCTTGCGGATAGAATATCAAAGACGAGTATAAAGGTTAAACTGAATTCCACCGTCGTTGGCATGTACCCTGACAATATGATCGCGTTCAGGGACGAGGATAAACTTAATTTCCTTATAGCCAAAAAGATAATCGTCTGCACAGGTGCGATGGAAAAGAACCTCGCGTTCGAGGGGAATTATCTTCCGGGGATCATAGGAGCTGGCGGCGCGCAAACATTTATGAACCTTTACGGTGTTAGGCCTGGCAACAAAGTCCTCATGGTCGGTGGTGGTAACATTGGCGTTATCGTCGCATATCAGTTGCTTCAGGCTGGGGCGGAGGTCGTCGCTGTAATAGAGGCTCAAAATAAATTCGGTGCGTATCAGGTTCATGTAGATAAGGTCGCTGCGTTGGGCGTTCCAATGCTACCATCTCATACAATAATAAAAGCCAGCCCCGACGAGACAAAAGAAAGGGTTGGTTCCGCTGTGATAGCAAAACTAGATCGGCAATGGAATATTGTGGAAGGAACTCAGCAAACAATTGAGTGCGATACTATATGTATTGCCGTCGGGCTTAATCCGTTAAATGAATTATTGTGGCAGGCGGGCTGTGATTTTAAATATATCCCTGAGCTTGGGGAGATACCTGCTTTTGATAAATTCAGGAAGACATCCAACCCTGATATTTTTGTGGCGGGTGATAGCGCCGCGATCGGGGAGGCCAGCATTGCCAGGCTGGAAGGGCATATCGCGGGGTTAAAGGCGTCGCTGGACCTTGGGCATGAGCATCCAAAATATAAAGAAGAACTTAGCCACGCTCTTGGTCTTTTGGATAATATTGAGAGCGGAAGCTTTGGAGAAAAACTGGGCGCGGGTAAGAAAAAACTTATTGGCGAGGAAAAACCAAAAATTTTTACTCCAAAAAAATTCAACCAATCTGTTTCAGCGTCTGACTTTAAGGGCAAGGAGTCAAGGGTCATAGTTGACTGCCCTCAGGATATACCATGCAATCCGTGTGAAAAATATTGTCCTACAAAAGCTATAATAATAGGGAAGGAAATTAACCAGCAGCCTGACTACGACCCTGATAAATGTATAGGCTGTGGAAAATGTCTGTCCGTTTGTCCGGGGCGGGCGATACTTCTTATTCAATATAATTATTCGGACAGTACTTCAAAAGTCACTCTTCCGTTCGAGTTCTCTCCAGAACCAAAAAAGAACGACGAGGTAGAACTCTTAAGCAAGTCCGGTGAACTTGTATGTAAGGGCAAAGTGTTGGACACAAAGTTCTTTAATGACAAAGACAAATGCTCAATGGTCGACGTAGAAGTTCCTAAAGACAAAGCCTTTAGTATTCGTTCAATAAGGTTGTTCCCAAAACAAGCCTTTGAAACATTCAACATTAAAAAAGACACTAAGGACGACGTCTATGTATGCAGGTGCGAGGAGATAACAGAAGACACTATCATCGACCTTATTAAAAAAGGCTACACGACCATTAACGAGATAAAGAGAATAACACGTCTTGGAATGGGCCCGTGCAGAGGAAACCAGTGCAGGAGCGTCGTCGAGAACCTGCTCAAAAAATATGCGGACAAGACAGGCGAAGATGTCCTTAATATAAAATTAAAACGGCGTACTATATATAGAGCTCCCACCAAGAGAATAACTTTGGGTGAGGCATCACGTCTAAGGTTCAGCCAGAAGGAACTCGATAAATTTATTGATATAGAACGCAACCGCACCGTTCCTCTTGAAAGGCTTAATGTGTTCAAGCCCACTAATGTAAAAGAAAAAAACTCCATAAATAAAAAAGTTGTTATCATAGGCGGCGGTATAAACGGTATATGTACAGCATGGCAGTTGGCAAAGCATGGCTGGAAGGATATCGTCGTAGTTGAAAAGGAATTTTTGGCCTCAGGGGCGAGCGGGGCGGCGCTCGGCGGTATAAGGACAGGGTTCTCCGACTCAAATAAGATCAGACGAGCTCAGTATGGGCTGAATTTCTATAAGAACGCTGAGAAGGAAATAGGTAAACCTGTCGGATGGTATCAGGGCGGGTATGTTTATCTGGCTTTCGACCAGAAAACGAGTGACGGTTTTAAGACGACGCTGGACCTGTGGAAAAAAGAAAAAGTCCTGTACGAATTTACCAGCGATGTGAAATTAATGGAAAAGTGGTTGCCAGGTCTAGACTCGTCCAACATAGTCGGGGCTGTATTGTTCCCCGAGGCTGGAGGAGCAAACCCGTTCCTTTCTGCGTACAATATTGCTGAGGACGCAAAACGCATGGGCGTCGAGTTTTTAAACCACGATGAGATAGCAAACATATTTGTTGATAATGGAAAGGTTAAAGGCTGTATTACAGCGTCGGGGTTGAAAATAAACTGTGAACATATAGTTAATGCGGCAGGTTCGTACGCTGTGAGAGTATCAAAAATGGCCGGCATTGATCTTGATAACTACGTCTTTGTGGACAGGCATGAAAGTCTTATTACAGAAAAAATGCCGATGTGGTTGGACCCACTCGTCGTAAATTATCATCCTGACTTGAGCGGATACTGGCAGCAAAAACGAATGGAAGGGCCTGACGCTAAAGAGGGCGAGATCGTAGCATGCTTTACGTCCCCACAACCTCTTTACGGCTATAATACATACAGCGACATCTATTGTCTGTCCCGGATAGCCCAGTCCATACTGCTTTGCCAGCCGAACCTCGAGAATATAGGCATAGTGAGAAGCTACGCACACCACTATGTATGGAGAAAAAGCAACCTCGCAATCATAGGAGCTAGTCCTATCAAGGGTTTCTGGCTGAACATAGCCCATCAGGGGCATGGATACATGTGTGCGCCGGGGGACGCATATGCTCTTGCTAATTTTATGGTAACTGGTAAATTGCACCCGTGGATCTCAAACTGTAAATTAGAAGAGGAAAATAATCCTACCGAGAAAATGGTTTAATAATTCGTATGAGTATGCATTATCACATAATGTTCGATGGTAGGGTAATAGGTAAAAGAATGACGGGGCCTGCCCGCCATCTTATCAACCTTATCGACGGACTGAACAGTATTGCACCTCAGAATAAATATACCGTTATAATAAATGATAAATCCGCTTTTAATTATTTTGGAGACAAGGTCGACGTTGTATGGGCAAAGTCACGCTTTCTCTCACCGCTGGGGTATCTGGAGATACCCAGGATAATTTCAAAGCTCAAACCGGATATTTTTCATAATCCATCTTTCTCGCCGATAATGCCTAGAAAAAATATTCCATACATTATAACTATTCATGACTTAATAAAGATAACTCAGGAGAGCAATTTCTTTAAGAGGCTGTTCTATGAAATGGCTGTCCGGCACGCATGTCGGCTGTCTGACAGGGTGCTTACCGTATCGGAATATTCAAAAGAGGAGATCGCTGACATCCTCCACGTGAGGCGTGAGCATATCGACGTAATATATAATGGTATACAGGATAAGTTCTTCCATCCAGTAGATGAAAATAGATTATTGGAAATAAAAAAGAAGTATAACCTCCCGGATAAATATGTCCTATACGTAGGCAGCCACGACGTACATAAGAACCTTAAAGGGACAATAGAGGCTTTCATGAAGGCCAAGGTCAACATGCCTCTTGTTCTTGCTTTAACATGGGACGAGATAAGTGGTTATTGCACATCGTCGCTGAAACCGGATAACGTAATATGCATAGGCCCTGTGCCTGAGCTTGATCTGCCGTATGTATACAAAGGCTCGTCGCTGGTGATCTTTATGAGTTTTATAGAGGGATTTGGCCTGCCAGTGGTGGAGGCTTTTGCAAGCGGTGTTCCTGTTGTTACATCCAATGTTACGTCGCTGCCGGAGATATCAAGGGGCTGCGCCATAGAGGTCGACCCCAGGGACATACCCGCAATATCCTGTGCCATAAGGATCATTCTCTCTGATGAAATATTAAGGGAAAGAAATATAAAACTTGGTCTTGAAAGGGCTCAGGATTTTACAGTGAAGAAGATGGCCGAGAGGGTGTTGAGGGTCTACGACAATATCCTTGGAAGAAGGGATGTCTAAACAACTGCCGAGGGATAAAGGTTGTTTTGTCTGCGGGAAGGACAATCCTTTCGGACTTAAGCTACATTTTAATATTGAGGACGAACATACGGTATCCGCTAAATTCACACCTGCCGAGCACCTCATAGGTTTTAAGGGTATGTTGCATGGCGGCATAATGAGCGCTGTGCTTGACGATGCGCTATGTTGGGCGATCTACAACAGTACGGGAAAGTTCTACGTTACGTCCCAGCTTAATGTTAACTTCAAAAAACCAGGCTCGATGAAAGGCGAGTTCACCGTCGTAGGAAGGGCTATCCGTTCAGATGAAAAGAGGTCCAGAAAAGTGGAACACGCGAAGGCCGAACTGAAGGATGCCTCTGGCCATATTGTCGCAGACGCAGAGGGAACGTTCTTTCAAATCCCCGACCATAAAGTAAAAGAGCTCTGGGATTATTAAAAAGACCTTGAATTCTTTTTTCAGAAAGATTACAACCCACAGGACCTCGGAAACGTGTTAACATATTTGTAAGGAGCTTTTAAGAAGATGGACCAAGCATTTATTCAAAAAATTAGGAACATTGGCATTGTTGCACATATTGATGCAGGCAAGACCACTACGACGGAGAGGATATTATTCTTTACCGGTATTACACACAAGATGGGAGAGGTTCACGACGGTGCGGCTGTTATGGACTTTATGAAACAGGAACAGGAAAGAGGTATTACTATCACTTCAGCGGCGATAACAACTGAGTGGCTAAACCACCAGATAAATATAATAGACACTCCTGGCCACATAGATTTTACTGTTGAGGTCGAAAGGTCTTTAAGGGTTCTGGACGGTATAGTGATGCTTTTCTGTTCGGTGGGTGGTGTTGAGCCTCAGAGCGAAACGGTTTGGCATCAGGCTGACAGGTATAAAGTTCCGCGCATTGCATTCGTTAACAAGATGGACCGTCAGGGTGCTGACCTTGAGGGAACAGCGAAGACGATGGATGAGGTCCTGGATGCTAACGCAATATTATTCCAGCTCCCTATAGGGCACGAAGAGAATTTTGCAGGCGTTGTGGACGTTGTTGAGATGAAGGCTATTACTTACGACAAACTCGATGTTAAATATTCAGACGTGCCTAGCGATATGCTCGCTGCTGCTAAAACTGCCAGAATAAAGTTGATAGAAAAACTTGCCGACTTTGATGAAGTAATAATGGATAAATATGTTCACGGGCAGGAAATTTCGATCGATGAAATAAAAAAAGCCACAAGGCATGCTGTTCATAATCTTTTGATCACCCCAGTGTTCTGCGGCAGTTCTTTTAAGAACAAGGGTGTAAGATTATTGCTGAACGCCGTCGTTGATTATCTTCCGTCACCCATAGACAGGGGGGCTGTTGTTGGTGTGGAAGTAAAGGACCCGGAAAAGCCGCTATCAAGAAAGCCAACCACAAAAGAACCTTTTGCTGGCCTTGCGTTCAAGATAATAAATGATAACTACGTCGGACAACAGACATTTATAAGAGCCTATTCAGGTGAGCTTAAAGCAGGAAGCTACATATATAACTCAAGAAAGGATAAAAGAGAGAGGATCGGAAGGATCTTGAGGATACATGCAAAGGACAGGACAGATATAGACTCCATCAAGGCTGGTGATATTGCGGCGCTTATCGGGACAAAATATACAACGACCGGCGATACGATCTGCGACGAGGATCATCCAATACTGCTAGAACAGATACACTATCCGGAGACTGTTGTCGATCTGAAAATTGATGTCCCAAATGCCAAGGAGCGGGATAAACTCTCCATGGCGCTCCACAAATTATCGTTGGAAGATCCGTCGTTCAAGGTCCGTTACGACGATGACACACAGGAAACATTGATATCAGGGATGGGCGAACTGCACCTTGAGGTCATCGTTGATAGGTTAAAAACAGAGCATGGCGTCGACGTAAATGTTGGTGCGCCTGCTGTCGCTTTCAGGGAGACGATCAATTCAGAGTACGAGTATGAATATAAATATAAAAAGCAGACCGGTGGTAGAGGGCAATACGCCCACGTTTGTTTCAGGATCGAACCTAATCCCGCGGGTGGCGTTGAGTTCGTCGACCACATCAAGGGTGGCTCTATCCCAAGAGAATATATTCCCTCGGTAGAAAAAGGGTTCAGGGAGTGCGTGGAAAAAGGTATTTATGCAGGCTTCCCGATGATGAACATAAAATATGTTCTGACATACGGCACATACCACGAGGTAGATTCAAGCGATATGGCCTTTAAGATATGCACGCAGATAGGTTTTAAAGAGGCTGTGGCAAAGGCGTCACCTCTTTTGCTTGAGCCTATCATGAAAATAGAAGTGAATACTCCAGACGACTACATGGGCGAGATAATCGCTGACATAAATAGAAGGCGTGGACGCATAGACAACATGAGAAGGTTCAGGAAGGGTTCGCAAAAGCTGAACGGCTTTGTTCCTCTTATGGAAATGTTTGGTTATGCAACGTCGCTCCGTTCTTTGTCCAGCGGCAGAGCCAACTACTCAATGGAATTCTTTAACTACACCCCGCTCCCAAGGAACGTGGAAGAAAAGGTCCTAGAAGAAGTTAAAAAGAAAAAAGAAATTAAGGACGCTGAATCTAAAAAATAAAAGCCCTGACATAGTTAGGGCTACAGGGTCTTGTATAATTCTTTGTATTCCATGGATATATTGTCCCAGGAATGTTCATCTGCAAGGGCTTTCCCCTCTTTTTTGAGTGTGTCCCTGATTTTTTTATCCCTGATAACAGCGTCTAATGCTTCTGCAAGTGAGCTTCCCGATAGCGGGGAGAAATACAACACGCTGTCATTTTTGCAGACGGACCTGTGGGCTTTTATGTCCGACGCTATAACAGGGGTTTCCACCGCCAGAGCCTCTAATATTGTGTCAGGGTAATCATTAATAAAGCTTGGCTCAACAACACATAAAGCACTTTTCATTACGGACTGTATCATCGTATGGTCGACGTAACCAAGTTGCTTTACCCTATGTTGGTCAGGGATATGGTCACCACTACCGGCTATGACAAGATGAACGTCGTGTGGTACAGCGTCTTTAAAAACCTTTAACAACAGGCCCAGATTCTTGTATCTTGCGATCCTTCCTGCGAAGAGGATAAACTTTTCCGGGAGAACTAGCTTTGATATATTCTGATCGGTGCTATGTGTATAAACGCCTTTTGGTATTACCTGTACCTTATTATCATCCACGAACAGCCTCGACTTAACCTCTTCGGCCATGTACTCACTGTGAACTATTATCTTGTCCGCAGAGTTCAATATTTTGATTTCCCTGAATATGTCAGGGCCCTTTTTTTCAAAGAATTCCGGTGCAAGGATCTCTTTTATCGTTACAAGCTCAAATATTTTTTTGACCCTGTTCTTTGTCTTGTACATCGGCGGCCTGAAATAATGCATCAGACTGTTCTCTTGTATCGACGACGAAAGAGGGACCTTCAACCCCTTATGTATAAGTCTCTTTATGTACAGAGGCATTAGTGTGTTTACCGTCGTACCGCTCCTGATGCTTTTTAATTCAGTATTTATTCTCCTGTTAGATACATTGAGGCTGAACACCTTTATGTCGAACTCAAAACGCGTTATCATCTCGTGCATAAGGCTGTAGATATGGTTCTGCTCTGAATATTTTCTGGTGGGCCTCTCGTTAAGGAAATAATATAGGTTCATAATTGTTTGCCGTTACATATTCTTAATGACATAAACCGCAAATTGCAATAATTTTTAAATATGAGTGAAGAACGGCTTTCTATGGGTATAGATGAGGCGGGGCGCGGTCCTGTGCTTGGGCCGATGGTCATCGCCGGTGTGGTCATGGACAAGGCAGGTCTCGACAGCGTTACAACGCTTGGTATAGCTGACTCCAAAAAGCTTAGCCCTAACGCGAGGGAAAGGCTTTTTGGGATAATAGAGGACGAGGCCGAGTGGATAAAAGCGTATGTGTTGTGGCCTGATATAATAGATGAACACGTCGAGAGGAATAAACTCAACATATTGGAGTGTGATGTTTTTTCGTCGCTGATGGATTCGTTCAGCGGGGACGTGGACGTATTTATCGACAGTCCGCTCAAACCAGAAGTTTTTAAAGAAATGCTTTTGTCGAGGCTGAAAATGAAAAAAACACTCTGCTGCAGCTTTAAGGCCGACGCTCTGTACCCTGTTGTGTCTGCCGCGAGCGTAATTGCAAAGGTGATGCGTGACAGGATCATAGAGACTTTAAAACTTGAGCACGGCGACTTTGGCAGTGGCTACCCTAGCGACCCTCTTACTATTAAATACGTAAACAATATTAAGGAGATACCTTACTTTGTCCGCACTTCATGGAAGACCTTTAAGCAGAAAAACCTTTTCGAATTATAAGAAAGCAAAAAACTAAAATCAATGTAGAATAGCCTTTACTTCTCCTGTGGCAATAATGTATAAGTTCCAATGACAATGGGGGCAACTCTATAGCTTATGAAACGTCTATTTAAACATCTTCTTTTTATATTCTTGTTCATCGCCTCAGCCGAGCTGTGTGTAAGCACAGTGTCCGCTCAAATTAGAGACGATCTTGTTACCAAGAAGCTTCTGAAAGAACCGTTCGTTCGTGATATTCTTAAAAGTAGTGATCCAAATAAAGTACACGGGCTTAATACGTTCCTGTCCAGAATTAAATACATCCTCGGCGATAAATATATAGAAGCTATTGACAGCCCCCAGTTCTCTGAATTTCTCTTACGGCTTAGACCGGTCAACATGAATAATAAAAACCTTTTAGGCGAGATGAAAAAACTTTTAGACATAGAGGCTGATATGCATTCGTGGCTGCGAGGTTTTTACTTCATGGAGGGGCATGACAGGCTTGTCCTTGCAATTGACGCGCTGTCGTCTAACGGGGTTTTCGGTGGTGTGAAAACAGATTTTTGTGCTGCATATTTTTATGAGAACGGAAGACTTGATGGTATCCAGGATAAAGGAACAGAGTTGGAAAAATTGTCATATTTCAGAAAAAATTATCGCTCCAGTGACCTTTTCCATTCAAAAGGAAAAGTTATTACTCCTGATGCTGTGATATATGCACATGGCTCGGAACTTTACAATTCTAAGAATAAAGAAGCTGTTACAGGCCTTATGAGTGGTAAGGATGCAAAGATGTCTCCTGCTTCTCTGTTTATAGAAAAGAATGATAAATTCGCAGTTATGTTGTTAGGTTCAGACTGGAAAGATACTTTTGGGGCCGACGAGGAGCTGGCAGAGCCGGAGGAGCTGAATGATGGAAACGACCGCTTTATAAACGTAAACGGGGGCGAAGACGAACTTGATGAGCTGGCAGAAAGGGTACAGAAGAGATTTCCCCAGGCTAAAGCGTACGTTAAAGAAAAATTGTGGACATACTATATCTGGTTACAGGAACAAGGGCTTCTCGACGACAACGATGCGCCAAGCTTTATGGATTATAACGGCAAAGGGAAACATGAAAAACTGGCAGAACTAGCGAAAAAATGGCCCACGACAAGCGAGGCTTATGCTAAATATCTTTTCATTGATTATCTTATGGACGTTGATGAAGCAGACAAAGGTGCCGTTTTTATCACGGACGATAACGATATTTCAGACGAAAATTTGGTGAACAGCGTCCTGAACAAGATGGCCTATGAACTTAACAAATATGGTAACGCCAAAAAAGCGCAAAATATAATTACTAACCAAAAAGCAGTAGCGACCATGATAAGTCAGCTTGGAGGAAACAATAGCCAGTCTATCGTAGATAAATTAGCCGAGTCGCTAAAACCTAATGGTTCGGCTGATTGGCAAAATGGTCTTGATGATATCAAAAAAAATATACGCAAAATAAGTTTGCGAACGAACGATCGCGAATTTATGCTTGGCATGCTGGTCGACGACCCAGCGACGGGAAAACAACATCTGTTGATAGGCGACCTGCTTGCGGGCCACGAGGGATTAGAGAAATATGTAAAGAAGAATCTGATCCCTGATTTTGACGACAGATATGTCCTTTGGTCGGGTGAGTTGCAAATAGTAAATGCGCAAATAGAAGTTAGAACCGCCAATGAGACATCGGGATTTGGCAAGAAGACAAATCCATTTTTACAGCCGGGAGACGGTATTGATAATTTAAAGAAATTTTTGGAAGCTAACCCTCAAATAAAAGAACGGTATCTTCCTAGGACAGCATATGTTAATTACGACGCTAAAAAGGAACATTTGGCTCCCGGTTTAAAGGAGGCGTCTTTTATCAGGCATGCTGTTGCGAGTTATTTAGGAAACATTGTAGCAAATATTGGTGGAATATTAGCGCCGGAGGATAATCTTAAGCGTCGTAGCAAACCTGAGGCAATGAGGGAGTCTCAAGAACGTGCAAAAGAGGTATTGGACGCGTATACAACCGCTATAACAGTATGCCCAGAATTAAATACAGAGATATGGAATGAAGCGTCTAGTTGTTTTAAGGAATTTTTAAAGATCGATCCAAAAAATGTACAAGGATTTAACACGGCTCTTTTGAGGAAAACTGAATTAGCAGCCTATTCTCTAGGAAAGGAACGAGACGTAATAACTGACAAGGCAGAAAAAACAGGGACAAGGTCAGTTATTTCAGGAGTTCGTTCCGATATTTCTATCAAACAGATGAACACAGGCACAAAGTATAATATGTTATTTAAAGAAGCTGATAATATGAGAGGTCAGGGCGAAAAGCTAGAGAAGGCTGATCAGCATCAGGCCGCTCGTGATAAATGGCAGGACGCTGTAAATAAATATACAAAAATAATAGAGTCAGGCGTAGTTTGGGAGAAGGTAGCTTATAAAAAACTCTATACTAGTCGTGGCCTAGCATATTATTATTTAGGTTTGTATAGCGAAGTGGTGAATGATTTTGCAAAAGCAATGCAGTATGGTTCAATAGACTTTCTTGATTTGGCGTACATGGCCTCTGCCTCTGCATATCTTGGTAATACAGAAAAATTGGAATTAAGCAGAGGACGGGATATAGAAACTGAAGAATATTACAAGTTTTACAAGACCCGCGGTGAGAAATATTTTGAGTTGGGAAGATATAATGCCGCTATAAATGATTTTACAGCAGCAATTCAATACCCAGACGATAATATCAGAGAACTTTATTATTGGCGTGGTCTTGCATACGCCAAGCTTGGTGAATATCAAACGACAGAGGCAGATTTTGCAGAGGCCCGTCGTCAAGGTTTTCGAGGACCAGGATGGACTGTTAATAATGTAAAAAACCTGTCTGAGGGTTTAAGGAACAGAAGTATTGCGTCGTTAGAGCCATACGAGATCACCATACTGGTGTATTTTGGTGGCTTGAGAGCGATGCTGGAGTCTGATGATTACAAAGAACAAGGAAAAGCACTTTCCAACGATCTCATGACAAAGTTCAGTGCGGAAAACAATCTTGAGGATATGGCACAGTTAAGAAAAACAACTGCTGATGCAAAACTCTATAATGGAGATGAGAAAGTCGTTTATGCGAGCGATGGCAAGTCAGCATCAGAAGTTTTTGATAAATTAACTAATACTGAGGAATTGTTGAAAACATTATTCAGCGAAGATGGGAAATACCTTAATACATTTGAGGGGCTGTTGGAAACTGTTAAAAAGGAAAACTTTACTCCCGATGAGAGAGCAAAGAACTTCAACAGACTGATAGCACTCTCAGTTGTGCTAACATATATTGCTTCAGAAAAACCTGAACTAATAAAAAATATCCTACCCACTAACAGCGACGTTAAAACGATAGTCTTTAAAGTCACAGAGTTCGGCGGCAGGGTGTTTCAGCGTGCGCGTAACTTTGAAGAGAAAGAAGGCAAAACAGTCGAGTTCAGCCTAGATAAAACATACCGCGACGAATATGATAGATACGTTAGGGATATTAAGAATGGCAGCAGGGATAGGTACTAGAAAAATATGAAACGATTTTTTATACATATACTTTTTGTTTTCTTGTTTGTTGCTTCAGCAGTTGCGTCTGTAAATGCGGCCTATTCGCAAGAATATGAATATATGAACGGTATACTGATTGATGATCCAACTACGGGGAAAGCATATCTATTGATGGGCGACTTATTTATTGCTCATAAACACCTGATGCTTTATACGCAAAAGAACCTATACAGTTCAGATAACCAGATCGTAGTTATGAACAACATCCTGTGGGCTGGAGAATTAATGGTAGAAAAAGGAACGTCTAACATTATAGAAGTTAATGAGACATCCGGTCTTATGGTGGAGGCGGATGTCAACCCTTTCTTTCAACCGGGTGAAGGTATCAAATATTTGCAAGACTTCTTGTCCGCTAATCCTGAAATAAAGGAGAAATATTTCAAGGATACGAAAAAATATATAACCTACGATCCTGATAACGAACATTTACAGCCTGGGATAGAAGCAATGTCATTTATAAGGCATGATGCGAACGTTCTGTTACTGAAAGGGATATATTATAACATTCAGATTGTCCTTAATATTATAAAAAGAGACGATCCGAAACAATCTGTTAAGGAGGGGATCAACGCCGCACAAGAGAAGGCCAAGAAATACATTGAAGCATATAGGTTAGGGCGACAGGTATGCGCTAAATTGGATATACCAGTATTCTCAAATGCAATTAATTTACTTGAGAGACTGCTAAATGTTGACCCAGACAAAAGAACGGATGCTGATATGACATTGTTTAAGGATGTCCTTCCTGCTTTAAAAGGTATAATTGGATTGTTCACAGGGACTGATGAACCGGAAAAATATGAGAGTGGAATAAAAGAGATCGTTTCGGGTAAGAGCTCTAATTCAGAACTAAGTTTAGGCAGAAAGATAAAAACGCAATTCAATAAGGCGCGGGAATTTATATATGATGACTTTCGACGTGATAAAAATGACGAAGAGTCTGCAAAAGGCAAATATCTTGAAGCTGTGGATAATGTAACGACCATAATAGAGAACCAAAAAGTTTGGAGCAACGAAATTTACATTAAACTATATTACTTGAGGTCGGCGCTGTATATAAAGCTCAAAGAATACAGTAAAGCAAATGATGATCTTGTAAAGGTTTTGCAGTTCAAACCTGAAATTTATAAAAACCATAAAAATTTTAGAAAAATACTGAAGGATTTTGGCAAATGCTCTGCATTTTTAGGTAATACTGAAAAAATAGAGTTGGTAGATATACCCACGTCCGATAAATATGAGACGGCATTTTTTTATCTCGAACGTAGTTTAACCTTTCATAAAGAACTTGCAAGATATCAGGATGCCCTTAATGACCTTGAAACCGCCGAAACGTTTCTTGCAGGCGAGAAAGAACTGATATGGTTAGTGGGCTCTATCTATTATGAACGAGGTTTCATTTATGCTGATCTTAAGGACTACAACAAAGCAGAAGAAATGCTGAAACAAGCGCATAAACTTGGATACAGGGGCCCCGATCTGTATGGTGAAAAAGAAAAAGAGGCTCTTTCCGATGAGCTGTCAAATAAGGGAATCGCGAACATGAAACCTTACGAAGTGTATGATTGGATATATTTCGGCAAACTTTCTAAACTGCTTTTTACCAAGGACTATAAGGAACAGGCAGTATCTGCTACCAATGCTTTCATGACAAAACTTAGTTACGAGGAAGATCTTGAGGGAATGGCTAAGTTAAGAGAAATATCGTTATCATATATGCCAGAAACCCAGGAGGTCCAGGTCGAAAATGAAAGACCAGCCAAACCTATTGACGATGTCTTAAGTAAAATAACGGACGTTAAAGATCTATTACAGATGCTGTTCAGTGTGGACGGTGAATATAGTAAAACATTTGAAGCGATGCTTGAGAATGCAAAACGGGAAGATCTTTCTGCGGATAAAGCGGCAAAAATATACATGGACCTGATAGCACTCTCTGTTGTGCTAACATATATTGCTTCAGAAAAGCCTGAACTCCTACCCAAAAACAGCGACGTTAAAACGATAGCCTTTAAAGTCACAGAGTTCGGCGGCAGGGTGTTTACAATGGCGCGTAATTTTGAAGAGGAAGAAGGCAAAACAGTCGAGTTCAGCCTAGATAAAACATACCGCGACGAATATGATAGATACGTTAGGGATATTAAGAATGGCCGCGGGGATAGGTACTAGAAAATCATGAAACGATATAAATAAAACAAGCCCTCTGTAGCTAGAGCACTTCTGCCGCACGGCATGAAGCCGACTTTCACTATCAGAGGACTTATTAAATCAATTGTAGCACATTTTACGCGAGTGTACAAGGTTTGATCAATCGTATCAGTTTTTCGCGTGGTCGCACATGGGCAGACCACGCAACCGGTTGATTAAATTCAGTTTTCTATTGGCATTGTTCTTGCTTTAAAAATACACATGTCCATTAAGACACATCTATTCATTTTTGCCTTCATTTTCGTTTTATTAAGCGGCGTAGTTTATGCGCAGAGTAATAACGCAGGCGCTGGCAAGCCGGTCTTTGGAGTTGGCGTGACATCTTCTAATGCACCTGTTCCTTTAGGATGCGAAGCAAAAATGGACCTGGACCCTGACGGCTGCATTATATGTATTGCGGACAAGATCCGTGAAACGGGAACAGCCAGCCTGACATTGGATGAACTTTCTGCGCTCCATTATATTTGCGAGAACAGAAATTTAAAAGACATATCGTCGCTGAAGTGGCTCGTCGCTGTGATAAACCCCCGGTTGAGCGCCTTATACGAAAGTAAGAGGAGCGACCAGAAGGATGAAAAAAAGAAAGAAAGTAAATTGAACGTGGTATTGAATTTTCTCGCTAACGTATTCCTTATAGAGACGCCGGATGATAATATCACACAGCGTCTAATGTACGTGCTGGCAGTTATTGGAGAAGAGTATGGCTCTCCTATAATGGTCGCTGATGGTGAGAACGGAATAGAGTTAGTAAAACGTTTTGCTACTGAATTTAACGACGAGACGTCCAAGGTTGCGATGCAAACACTCGCAGCAATAAAACGTGGAGACATATACGGCGGAAGCAAAAACAAGCAGCCTGCATACAGCGAAGAAATTGGACCCGCTGGTACAGGCCCCGATGGTGCAATAACTACTTCTGACATTAAAAACCTTGCAGAAGGCCCAGCAACAAGTGTTATGCAAACTGCAGACGACGCTGAGCTCTCTCATGCTTTAGGCGGGCCAAGCACATCTTCTAACGACCCTGTTGATGTACTTGCAGCTCTTATGTATCGCGGCGGATATACTACGTCTCAAAAGAAAGGCTACACACCAGATTGCATAGTTGACCTTGAGCGTGGTGAAAGAGGCAGTATAAGAGATAAAGAAGTATATGCCGTACAGATGTTGTCGTACATCGGCGGCGAAAGATCAAAACAACTAATTACAGATTTCTATAATAGTAATCCGGCCAACACCGACGCAGAGAACGCCGCTGCTCTGGTATTGGGAAAAGATGCTCCACACGCTGCACTGACTCTTGTAAAAGTGGCTGACGGAGTTGGAATGATCACGGATATAGGTCTGATACTGGCAGCAGGCTCTATGGGTTCCATGAAAGCCATCCCGGAACTGGAAAAGATAGGCATGATGAGTAGAGAAAAAACTGTTGCTGAAGCAGGAGCATTAGCCGAGAAGATAAGCGTTACTGCGAACAACGCTTCAAATACATATAAATTCTCAGTGGCGATATCTAATAACGCAGCGGCGATAGTTTTAAAGGTGCCGCCTATTGCAAGCGATGTTACGTCGTTAGCATATCAAATGTGGACAATACCGAGCGTTACTAATCAGATATTGATACAGGATTTTATATTTACTGCAAGACTTGCATCTGTATTACCGTCGTCGTTAACAATGATAGACAGGTTGAACAACTCCTACATGGTAGACTTTAGTACAAAGACCATATCAGCCGTTCCCGTCGGCGGAATAGGTGCTACAGCACCTAAGATCGTGGAAGTTTCCATACCACTCTCGATAGGAAAGCTTACGTATCAGATACCTGTGGCAACAGACGCACAGGCACAACAGATAATAAATTTTATTCAGGCGCTGGTAAGCTTGAACCCGGGCCTGAGCCCGACTGTAAGTGTGCAGGACTTAGACGCTGAAGCGACCCCCGCAGTAATGGCAAAGGGCAAACAGTACGAAGCGCTCCCAACGGCTCAGCCCGAGGCTGCTAATAACCCTATCAGCGACATAACAGTTGACCCAAAACTTGGTAAACTCGAACAAGCTCTTGAGCACAGCGGCTTAACTGCCACACAGCAGGCCGAACTTTTAGAGATGTTTAAAAATGGGGCGAGCCTTTCAGCGCCTATATTCCTTAGAGGTAATGGCATGACGACGAGGGTTTCGGTGTACAACAACTCCAGCAAGAGCATCGCATTAAGAATATCGACGACAATGGATTATATGGGCGCTCCTGCGGTAACACTCAACAGGACATTTACAAGAGGCGCCGACGGTGAAGTGACAGAAACAACGACCGTCAATGCTACTGGTGAAAAAGCGGTTACGTTAACTGCCTCAGAGGCTGATATTTTAGCTGCGGACGTGGGCGCTTACACAGAGATGTGCGGAATGGATCCAGTCCTTTGATAATAATATAAGATAATTAAAACTATTAAGCAATGTGTCTAATACATAGACAATTGACAGTTCTTGCGATGGCAGAGATGAGGGGTAAATAGGCTTAACTAAATGAAACTATTACATTTTATATTTGGCCCGATTATTGCTTATATTATCAGTACCATGGGCAGAACCCTTATACAAATCATTCTGTTGTTATTCATGCTCAGTGCACCACTCTATTCACAGGACTATGACGTTACGGACGAAGTAAGACGCATTAGTGAGATGTTAAAGCAAATGGGGTTTGATCCGTCCGGCGACCAGAGAATAAAAAACTTTTTAGATACATACAAGCTATATAGATTCAATGATTTTAAAAGAGCGGAGAAACAAGACGCTCTTATTGACGCTGAACTCTTTCCTTACGTAGACCAGGCGATTAAAGAGGAATTGGGTTTTGACCTGAAAGATCAGGAAGTGCTAAGGAAAGAACTTTATAACACTGTATATGACTACATATTGCCCGTATATAGGATGAAACTTGCGCTAGATGCGCGCAGAATAAAAAATGAGCTCATAATGAAAATGTACGAGGCTGACGACGAGAGAAGAGGGCAAGGCGGTTTCTTGTACGGAGATTTTGATAACGATGCTTCTAGCAAGGACGCCAACAACCTCTATCTTCCGAATACCGGAAAAGTTAATCAACAAACTGTACCTGAAATGACAGAAGAACAAATACCTAAAATGATCCAACAACAAAGCTACGTGCACGGCGACGTTGATAGAGATGCTTCTGACAAGGGGTCCAACTTCTACTTTACAAGCACAGGGAACAGGAACCAACCCGCCAGCCCTACAGCTATTCAAAAACGTGTTGCAGATATCGAATACTGGCTGGGTCGAAACAGAAAACAGATTAGCAGTGAACTTGTATCGGTAGAAAAGGCTCTCGCACAGCTCAGCGAGGGTGCTAAGACTTATGTGACCACTGCCGGCAGCGAACTGGGGCTGTTTACCATTATGTCCGGCGGTCTTTCCGATGCGACCAACCCTGTTCCAAAATATGGGTTGCCAAAGATGTATGTGAAGGAAGAAATATATCAATATGCTATGTTGCTGCGCCAAAAAAATAATCTCCAGAACACTCTGAAGGAAATTGATGCATGGTTCAAGGAGTTACAGATCTATAAGACTGCGAACATAGATAAGGCTGAAATTAACGGTGAATATGTTTTCCTGAGCAACGTAGAAAAAGAGGCCTATACAAATTATGTGAACATGAAGCGCGGAGCAAGGTTCAACGGGCCAAAGAGGGCGTTAATGAAAACCGGTGGACATGTAGAGTCTTCAATATACATGCTCATAGCTCTTGCGTTGGATCAGATCACGGATGAATTTACCAAGGGTTATTTACGAGGACCAGAGAGTGTAAAAAGATACTCCGGATATACTCACAGGACCTTTTTTAAGGGCTTATATAAAGACTATTCCTCAGGCGGAATATATGTAGGATTTATGGGCTTCCCCATAACAGGCGAGCTGGTTAGTTTAATTCCAACATCTGAATTTATCCTGAAATTTTCTAAGAAGCTGGATGCTTACACAGCCGGCGTCGGCGGTACGATGGCCAGAGGTGTAATGAAAAAATCAATATACCTTGCTGCTGGCCTTAAGGGTATGCAGATGTCTCAGGACGCATATGACTTCAGATGGGAGCTCTTTTCCACCGAAGATAAACAGTTGCACGATCTGGCCGTTGATTATTATCTTAAAAAGAACATTACGACCTGGGGAGCATGGTCACAGCTTGCTTCGTCGATGTTGAGCTTTGCAACGGCAGAAATAATATGGGCAGGGATGAAGTATCCGTTCAAGAAGAAGTATATGCTGCACGCTTTCAACAGGATCATGCAAAAGAAGGCCGGTATAAGGTGTGACGACTATCATACAAGGATAATGTTAGACCAGATAAATAAAGCTAAAAAAGAAATCAGGATGTCCGAAGGTAAACTACAGCTACAGAAGGTCTTGGATATTCTTCGTGGACGGGGTGGATCACCAACCCCAGTAGATGGTAAACTTTTGCTTTATTATTTCTGGCAGAGATGGCCCTGGACGGCGATGAAAGCCATTGGTAACGGGTATATGATATTCAAGATAAATGGCCCAATACAGGAAAATATTATGTTCAGCCCCGGCGAAGCATACTATGAGGGACTTGGTAAGATTGTTGAGGCTATGGCAAAGCGAGAGTTGGAAGCATTCTCGTCATACTTAGCATTGCTCGCAGAGCCCGCTGACCCTATGTTCAAAGCGATCATGGAGGCTACTCACAACCCGAATCTTTTGAGAGAAAAGCAGGAAGGCTATATTGATTACATTTTTGATAAATATTATTCGTCGAACTTTATGCACGACGTGATAGTTTTTATTAAAGAGAATTCCTGGGCACATGATTGTTTATTCTACAACGCAGAAAAAGAGAACGGCGCTGAAAAGCTGGAATCTTATATAAATTCCTTGTACAGCGCTGTTACAGACCCATACAACTACGACGCGCAGCTCGAAACTGTAAAGGCAAATTGTACGGGTAATTATGCGTCGCTGTTCCATGCTCCTACAGAAGAGAGCAAAAAATCGGTTGATGCTACTCTACAGAACATTGGGGATCAGCTTAAAAAATCCAACGGGACTCTAGACATAGGAAAATTATATCTGCCTGATAGCGTATTGGGCAAATACATCGCTAGTATTCCTGAGGCCCAGTCAAGAGAATGCTTTCAGAAGATGATGGGAATGGGGAACTACGTTGCGTGTTACGAGGACGCACTAAAGGAGAGGGGTGTATGGACAAAACAATCTTCTCAGTGCCTAAAGGACTTTTATTGCGGCTCACCTGATCTTTATAGCTGGATGGACAAACTTGCTAACCGTGCTCTCAACGATCCAATCGACAATAACGTGTTTTATAGCGACGAGCATGAATATATGTTCGGCCCGAATGGTATACTTAGCATAGAAGTGGGCAACGACGCCTGTGGCACTAACGTTAAGAGGATGATGCAGCTCTTCCTTAAGATACTTCCGGATATGTATGATCCTGACGCAACGGAACAATGGCGTAGGCTTGATTTTATGCATTTAGTCGCTGACGCCATTTATTTAAATATGAAAAAAGGATGTGGCTATGTAAAGGGAGCGCAAGACCAATCTGTCTTTAACAAAAATGCACTTGCCGATCTGTACGCTGTTGTAAATTACATCGAGTATGACAGAAACAAAACGCAGAAAGAATTGATGAAAAAAATGATTAAAAACATACCACGAGCACAGTTGGAAGATATATTTAAACATGGCTACACATTACAGCAATGGCTGATGATAGAGATACTTATACGCTTTGGACTTTACACGAATGAACCTGACTTCTGGTTTGCCACCGGAATAGGTAGGGACTATCCACCTAACGAGGCTCTTTTTAAAGACATTCATCCTATATTTGAACTTCCGGACTTCAATTTTGATATTGACAGCATAATCAGAGAAGATTCCAACGACATAGAAGAGATCCCTCTCGACACTAACAGAATTAAGTAGCCTTACCCTTTTGTAGACAAAACCCCCGCACAGTGCTAGATTGCTGCCTTGTTTAAAAAACGGAGGTTGTCATCATGGATAGTGTGATGGAAGGTCTTAATTTCAAGCTGGAGGACGTGTCCGGCATCTCAAAAAAGCTCAGGGTAGAAATACCTTGTGAAAAGGTAGAGGCAGAACTAAAAAAGGCGATGGACCGCCTTGCGAAAACCGTTGTCATAAGGGGATTCAGGAAGGGCAAGGCCCCTCTCTCTGTTATAGAACAGCAGTACAAAGAGTCTGTCCGTTACGAGGTCACAGAGGAACTTATCAACGAAACATATTCGCAGGTCTTAAGGGAAAAAAAGCTTGAGCCTGCCGGTTATCCAAAGATATCACTGGTGAGCGCAAAGGAAGGCGAGGCCCTTATTTACGAGGCTGAAATAGAGGTGCGTCCCGAGATAGAGCCGAAGGATTATGAAGGCCTTGAGCTTGAAGGCGTGTCGACAGAACCCAGCGACGACGAAGTGGACAAGATAGTCCTTGGTTTCCTGGACAGCCGCGCGGATATGAAAACAGTTACAGAGGACAGGCCCGTCGCTGAAAAGGACTGGGTAGACGTTGACCTTGAGGGTTTTGTGGACGGAAAAGCCAGAAAAGACCTCACCGTCAAGGCATACGTGTGTGAGATAGGCAATAAGATGAGCCTTATAGATGAGTTGAGCAACGGCATAAAAGGGATGAAGGCGGGCACCGAAAAAGAGATAAAAACAAAGTACGCCGACGATTACCACGCTGAAGATCTAAAAGGTAAAGAGGTCCTATTCAAAGTAAAGCTCAACAAGATACTCCAAAGGATACTTCCCGAACTCACCGACGAGCTAGTTAAAGAGATAAAACTTGCAGAGAGCAGGGACGAGTTCCTCAAGAACGTGAGGGAGAACCTTCGCAAACGCAAGGAAGAGGTTAGGAATAGCGACTTAAGGATACAGACGATAGAAAAACTTTTAGAGAAAAATAAATTCGATGTTCCAGCGTCTGAAATTGAGAGGAAGCTTCCTGAGGTGCGCGAGAGAGCGATAAGGAATATCTTTGGGTATCAGGCTCACAGCATGCCAGAAAAAGAGGTGAACGAGGCTCTCAAAAAACATGAAAAGGATATAAGGACAGCGTCTGAGAATGACGTGCGCATTACATACATATTAGAGGCTATAGCAAAAAAACACTCCATCACACCGAACAAAGAGGACATACAGAAAGAGATGGATCTTGCCGCTAAGTCCATGAACATGACGGTGGACAAGCTAAAGGAAAAGTATGGAGACGCAACGCTGGAGCACGCCTTGAGCCATTCCATAATTGAAAGAAAAACCTTAGATTATTTGTACGAAAAGGCTAAAATAGTGGAGAAAAAAGATGGTAAAAAGAAGGGGGCAAAATAAATGACTTACATACCAATGCCTTTTGTTATCGAGCAGACGCCCAAAGGTGAGCGTCAGTACGACATTTACTCGAGGCTGTTGATAGACAGGATAATCTTCCTCGGCAACGAGATAAATGATACTGTAGCGAACCTTATAGTGGCACAGCTCCTATTTTTAGAGGCAGACTCTCCTGACAAAGATATCCACATGTATGTCAATTCACCGGGCGGTGCCGTTACAGCGGGGCTGGCGATATACGATACTATGAAATATATAAAACCGGATGTCTGCACTTATTGCGTGGGGCAGGCAGCAAGCATGGGCGCTATTTTACTCGCTGGTGGGACAAAGGGCAAACGTTTTGCCATGCCTAACGCGAGGATAATGATACATCAGCCTCTTGGCGCTTTCAGCGGGCAGGCTTCGGACATGGAGATACACGCTAAGGAAATACTGCGCACAAAGCATCACCTGAACGAGATACTCGCAAAGAGCACGGGCAAGGACATAGATACCGTTACAAAAGACGCTGACAGAGACTTTTTCATGTCTGCGGATGAAGCGCTTAAATATGGTATAATCGATAAGATCGTCGATAGGAGATAGAAATGAACAAGAACGGAACTTCAGCAGGATTCCCCAACCTGGTATGCTCATTCTGCGGCAAGAGCCAGAGGGACGTAAGAAAGCTAATTGCAGGCCCCGCAGTTTTTATATGCGACGAGTGTGTTGAGCTCTGTAACGACATACTCAGGGACGAGGCAAGAAAGGAAAACGTCAAGGCCGGCTTCGGCAACATGCCAAAACCAGCTGAAATAAAAGCTGTGTTGGATAGTTACGTCATAGGTCAGGACCATGCGAAAAAAGACCTCTCCGTCGCTGTACACAACCATTATAAGAGGATATTCGGACAGGGTAGTATTGACGAGTCTGATGTCGAGATACAAAAAAGTAATATTCTTTTAATTGGACCAACGGGTAGCGGCAAAACATATCTGGCGCAAACATTAGCTAGAATGTTGAAGGTGCCTTTTACTATAGCGGACGCAACGACGCTGACAGAGGCCGGTTATGTTGGCGACGATGTTGAGAACATATTGCTCGCTCTGTTAAGGGCGGCTGATTACAACGTCGAGATGGCACAAAAAGGTATTGTTTATATAGATGAGATAGACAAGATCGGCAGAAAGAGCGACAGCCCATCAATAACCCGTGATGTAAGCGGGGAGGGCGTTCAGCAGGCTCTGTTAAAGATACTCGAAGGCACAAAAGCCAGTGTTCCTCCAAAGGGTGGAAGGAAACATCCTCATCAGGAATACATCCAGCTCGATACAAAAAATATTCTATTTATATGCGGAGGAGCTTTCATAGGCCTTGAGAAGATAGTGGAAAAGAGGCTGGCGAAGAAAATAATGGGTTTTGGCTCCGACATAAAAAAGGAAAAAGAAAAGAAAGGCGAGAACTATCTTGCAAAAGCCGAGCCTGAAGACCTTTTGAAGTACGGCATGATACCGGAATTCATTGGCAGGGTACCCATAATTACCGTCGTAGATGCACTGGACGAAAAGTCATTAGTGGACATACTTGTAAAACCAAAGAACTCCATAATTAAGCAGTTTAAAAAACTTTTTGAGTACGAGGGTGTGGAACTTTCGTTCGATGACCAGGCCCTCAGTGCGATAGCAAAACAGGCTATGGCAAGGGGTACAGGCGCAAGAGGCCTCAGGGCTACCATCGAGAAGATACTGATGGAGATAATGTACGACATACCGTCAAAAAAAGACATATCCAGATGCATTATCAATAGTGATGTTGTTGAAAAGGGTGTCAAACCTGTTATCATATATAAGGAAAATCTTGAGAGAGAGATAGCATAAGGGAGGGGTTATGCCTGCTGTTAAAACACTGCCGCTGCTTCCGTTGAGGGACATGGTCGTATTTCCATACATGGTCGTTCCACTTTTTGTGGGAAGGGACAAGTCCATCCGGTCGCTTGAGGAATCAATAAATAAGAGGCTGGACATCGTTCTTGTTGCCCAGAGGGATTCACAGGTGAACAATCCTGGTCCAAGCGATATTTACGATATCGGCACTGTTGGCAATATAATACAGCTCCTGAGACTCCCCGATGGGACGGTCAAGGTCCTTATAGAGGGCGTAAAACGTGTAAAGATAAATAAATACACTCCGGCAGAAGACCATTTTATGGTAGAGGCTGAGGAGATAGAGAACACTAAAGATATAGACGACGAACAGATGGATGCGCTTATGCGCGCTGTAAAGAGCCAGTTCGAAAGATATGTACGCCTGAATAAAAAGATCCCGCCAGAGATGTTGATGACCATCTCAGGGATAAACGATCCCTCGAGGCTGAGCGATACTATTTCTGCCCACCTGACATTAAAGGTCGAGGACAAACAGAAACTCCTTGGAATGCTCTCGTTGTCAAAGAGGATGGAAGAGCTTCTCGCGCTTATGCAGGCTGAGATGGAGATACTTCAGCTTGAAAAGAGGATAAAGACCAGGGTCAAGCAGCAGATGGAAAAGAGCCAGAAGGAGTATTACCTCAACGAGCAGATGAACGCGATACAAAAGGAGCTCGGCGGTGCCGGCGACGAAGAACAGGACGAGATATCAGAGCTTGCCGCTAAGATACGGGATAAAAAGATGTCTGCGGAGGCCAAGGAACGCGCAGAAAAAGAACTTAAAAAATTGAAAATGATGTCGCCGATGAGTGCGGAGAGCGCCGTTGTCAGGAATTACATAGATTGGATAATAGGCCTTCCGTGGGAAGATGCCTCCAACGATAATAACGATATAGAGGAGGCAAAGCGTATCCTCGATGAAGACCATTACGGCTTGGTGAAGGTGAAGGACAGGATCATAGATTACCTCGCTATTAAGACCATGGCCGGCAATCTACGGGGACCGATACTGTGTCTTGTTGGGCCTCCGGGAACAGGTAAGACATCTTTAGCTCACTCGATCGCCAGAGCTGTTAATAAGAAATTCGTAAGGATGTCCCTCGGTGGTATAAGGGATGAGGCCGAGATACGCGGACACAGACGTACATACGTTGGTGCTCTGCCTGGAAAGATAATTCAGGGAATGAAAAAGGTCGGTACCATAAACCCTGTGTTTCTGCTCGACGAGGTTGACAAGATGAGCAGCGACCAGAGGGGTGACCCAGCGTCTGCATTGCTGGAAGTCTTGGACCCTGAACAGAACTGTGCTTTTAATGATCTTTATCTGGAGCTTGATTATAACCTATCTAAGGTCATGTTCATAACGACGGCGAACAGTATGTACACGATACCGGCGCCGCTCTTGGACAGGATGGAGGTCATAGAACTTTCTTCGTACACCGAAGAGGAAAAACTTAACATAGCAAAAAAATATCTTGTGCCAAAACAGATATTAGCTAACGGGCTACGTGATGATCAGATCAGCTTCTCAACCCAGGCTTTATATTTCATTATAAGAAGATATACAAAAGAGGCTGGTGTCAGGAATCTTGAGAGAGAGATAGGTACCGTTGTGAGAAAATCAGCAAGGGCGATACTGGAATCAAAGGGTAAGAAAACAAAGATAACTGCTAACGAGGCTCTGATAGAAAAATTTCTCGAGGCGCCGCGTTATAAATACGGTGTGATAGAGGGTGAGGATCAGATAGGTACGACCAATGGACTTGCATGGACCTCCGTCGGTGGAGAGATGCTCGTTGTCGAAGTTACGGTAACTTCCGGGCGTGGGATGGTAGAGGTCACCGGACACTTGGGCGACGTAATGAGGGAGAGCGCTAAGGCCGCTATAAGTTATGTGAGGAGTAGAGCCGGGCAACTTGGTCTTGATAAGGATTTCTATTCAAAAACAGATATTCATATACATGCTCCAGAGGCAGCTATTCCAAAGGATGGACCAAGCGCTGGAGTTACTATAGCTACGTCGCTGGTCTCCGCTTTAACGAAACGTCCGGTTAAAAAACATGTCGCTATGACCGGTGAGATAACCATACGTGGCCACGTGCTGCCTATAGGCGGTCTTAAGGAAAAGATAATGGCGGCG